>Ga0268262_10000754_pt1 | contig 42028 bp, 38 predicted proteins | sample TergutNc150P3_FD_190354 | JGI IMG/M metagenome (GOLD analysis project Ga0268262, IMG submission 190354) | Nasutitermes corniger P3 segment gut microbial community from laboratory colony in Florida, USA - Nc150 P3 (SPAdes) (version 2) | ecosystem: Host-associated > Arthropoda: Insects >...
CGCCTCTTTCTACCATAGTGGCAATTTGATTGACTTTGTTTGATATGTCAACCATATAATGCTTGTCTGGCAGGCAAAGACCGGTTACATTAAAATATTTTTTAGGCATTGCGGTAAATTTAGAAAATTTCTCTAAAATCTCACTCATATTGTTATATAACATACAATATACAAAAATTAGGCATTTTTGGCAAAAAAAATTTATTTTTTTCTATTTTTCAAAATTTACATCTTATCCAAAGCTTCGTTTGGGCCAAATAAGAACAATGCGTCTCCATCACCGAATACGTATTGGGCTTTTGGAACAGCATTTAGTTTTCCGGTTTTTGCGTCTTTAATGGCAATAACCTGAACTCCGTATTTGTTTATCAAATTGGCATCCATTAATGTTTTGCCAACCAAACTTTTGGGGCATTTCCATTCCACAACGGAATGACCGTCCATAAGCGGCATAAAATCCAAAATGTTTGGGCGGCCTATTTTATCAAGTTTGTTTGCTAGTTCTACGGCCATATCGCGTTCTGGCTGGAATATATGTTCTGACTGCAAACCCATTTTCTCAAGTATTGCGCAATGAGCTGTGTCGTTTGCTTTTGCCATTATTTTTGACACACCCATTTCCTTTAAGTTCAAAATAGTGATAAGCGAACTTTCAAGAGAACCTATGCACACTATCACAAAATCTGCCTTGGCGAGCGGAAATTTTTGCAGCATATTTTTTCTTAAAGAATCTGCAACGGCTGCCTGCGAAGCAAAAGGCGTTATGTCTTGAACAATCTCTGCTTCTTTATCTATGGCAAGCACCGAATGCCCAAGTTCCGACAAACGCTTCACCAAAAGAATGCCTGTATTCCCAAGCCCTATCACTACGAATTGTTTAGACATATCACCCCACCATTACGTTTTCCTCTGAATAATATGCATCTGAGTGCGGATGCAAAACTACAGCTTGAACCAAAACCAAAGGACCAAGCCTGCCTACAAACATAACCACAGATAGCAGAATTTTTCCAGATGTTGTTAAATATTCCGTTATTCCCATACTCAAACCACAAGTTGAAAACGCGCTGACGGTTTCAAACAACAATTCCAAAAACCGGTCTTGCCCCGATTGCGCAGGTAAATCTGCTGTTTCAAAACCCAAAAGCAAAATGCAGGCAATGGCTATGAATATAACAGAGAGGACAAAAATTCGCACCGCACGAGATACGGTTTCTTCTGGTATTGTGCGGTTGAAAACCTGCGTTTTTTTTCGACCCAAAAATCTGTTTAAGCCAAGCAGCACTATTATCGCAGCCGTTGTTGTTTTTATACCACCACCGCAACTCCCTGGGCTTGCCCCTATGAACATAAGCAAAATCATAGTGAAAAGCAAAGGCGCGCCGAGAAGGGCAAAATTCACCGTGCTATAACCACCGGAGCGTGCGGTCACCGACTGAAAAAGGCTTATCAAAACTTTATCAAAAAAAGAATAGTCGTTCAGAACGCCATCCCATTCCATTCTGAGCATCAAAAGCATTCCAAAAATTATCAGCGTAACTGTCATAAGCAAAACGAGTTTTGTGTGCAAAGTCAGATATTTGCCGGGGATTTTATTTTTTTTAGACGACACAAGTTCAGACAAAGCCAAAAAGCCAAAACCTCCACAGATTATTAAAAATATCAGGGTTATATTCACAACAACATTTGTGGAAAAACCTTGCATGGAATTATCCAAGAGCGAAAAACCCGCATTGCAGAATGCGCTTATAGCGTGAAAAATCGAGAAAAACACACGCTCTCCTGTTGGCATATTTGAAAGTTGCGTGAACAGCAAAACAGCACCGCATAATTCAATAGCCAAGGTGATTATCACCACTTTCATCACAACATAACCCGTACTTGAGTTATCGTCTGCGGAATAACTGCTGTTAAAAGCCGATAGTTGCCCAAAACTCATTTTGGAATGCACAATGAGCATTATTATGGTTGAAATAGCCATTATCCCTATGCCGCCCACTTCTATTAAACTGAGCAATATGAACTGCCCCGCAAAAGTGAGTTCGTGCCCAACAGATATAGCTGCAAGCCCATTTACGCAAGAAGCGGATGTTGCCATAAAAAGCGCATCTGAAAATGTTAAGCCAAAGTTTGAACTGAAAGGCATTAGCAGCAAAATTGTGCCAATAGAAATCAAAGCGAGAAACCCGGCTACCGGGTAAAGCATAGGATTGCGGCTGAGGTAATTTGGCATTTCCTAATCCTGTTGCGCAGGCAACTTTGCCAAGGCTTCGGCGGCAGATTTTATATTTTCTGTTGCTGTATCGCTAAAAAGCCTTCCGTCTTTCAATTTTATTGTGCGATTGCTGAATTCCGTTATTTCTGGATTATGGGTCACAAAAACTATTGTTTTCCCTTGTTGGTTCAATTCCTGAAACAAAACCATAATTTCGTAGCCTGTGCGCTCGTCTAATGCTCCTGTTGCTTCGTCTGCCAAAATCATAACGGGGTTATTCACAAGAGCGCGCGCTATGGCAACTCTCTGCTGCTGCCCACCGGAGAGCTGGCTTGGCAAATGGTCGCTGCGGTTTGCAAGCCCCACTCTTTCCAAACAAGACATCGCCATATTTCTGCGTTTTTTGGAAGAAATTTCTGAATTGTAAAGCAGTGGCAATTCAACTTGCTCAAGTGCACTGGTGCGCGGCAAAAGGTTAAAACTCTGAAACACAAAACCTATTTTTCTGTTTCTGAGTGTTGCAAGCGCATCTTTTTTCAGTTTGTAAGTTGGTTTGCCGTCTAAAATATATTCGCCGCTAGTCGGTTTGTCCAAGAGCCCAAGAGTGTTTAGGAGCGTTGTTTTTCCGCTGCCGCTTGCACCCATTATCGTTACGAATTCCCCTGCGAAAATCGAAAAACTAACGCTGCGCAAAGCGTGTATTGTTTCTGCGCCCATGCAAAAATCACGCTTAACGTTTTTTATATCTAAAATTGCTGTTCGACTCTCGGTCACAAAGCTCCTAGTATCTGAATTATTGTTTCTCTAACAATTCCAGTTGTTTTATCGGCTACCTTGGAAAGAACTTTATGCGCTTCGGGCGTGTTTATAACGCCAAGGGCAAGAACGGCCTCTCTTGCAATGTATTCATTTGAATTGTCTGCAACTATGCTGCCGAGCGGTTCTAAAAAAATTGGGTCGGGAAAATGGCTCATAATGCGAATGGCGGTAATTCTGTTGTCTGCTGCAAGGCCTCTGTTTTTTGCTTCTCTAATGAGAAATCTTTTTGCCACCATTCCTTTTTCTATAAATATTTGTTCTTTTGCCTGCAATGAGTCCGGATTAAAATCGTCTGCTTTATAACCTGCAACAATTTCCTTGAATTCTTTTTGCATATCCACCATATAACCACCGTTTCCGCTTGGGTCTAGCTCGTAGTAATAGAGCATTTCAAGGTTATCCATTTTTTCACGCAAATTCACTAAATCCATGTTCTGAACCGCAAGCTGCTCTTTTAAACTGTCAACCTCGTTTTTTTGGCTTTGAAAGCTATCACTAAACCCGCCGTTAATGGCAATGGACATATAAACTCCGGGGGCGCGGTAGCCGTTATGTGCGCCGGAATTTTTGATTCTAAAACCAAACTTCCCGTCATCATTAAAGAAATATCTGTAAAATTCGCTTGCGCCTGCGCTTATTTGCAAATATTTAATTGGCTTTAATGATAATCCTGCATTGTGATGCGTAAATCCGTATCTAAAAAATCCCTCGTAAGTAATGCTAAATTTAGGTGTGCCTATGCCCTGCTCAAAGCCCCAAAAAGGCGCTATATCATCTGCTCTCATAAAAGGAAAAACCGATACTCCACCCAAAAGCTTCCACCACTCGTTGCCCCACTCCGCAACTGTGTAAAATTCTCCGGTTTGTTCTTTGCGGTCTGCTTTTGGAACGGAATAAAAATATGCCTCTGGGCTTTGCACAAATGCTCTTGCCCCAAGCGCAATGGCAGGCACAACCAAAAAAGCTTTGTTAACCCTATCTTTAACATCTAAAGAAATGGTGCTGCCAAACTGCATGCCCAGTTCCAAAGAATTTAAAAGACCAAAACGAAGCGAACTCACAAAGGGATGCCGGTCGCACATATAATTGCTAACGCAGCTTGACTGATGATAGCCAATGGTTCCGCGAACCTGAAATGCTTTATCGCCCAAAACTTCTGCGGAAGGCACAACCAAAAAATCACTGCCATCGCTAAGGGCAAAAACAGAACCTTGCGCAAGCACAAAGAACAGAAAAAATGATTTTAACCGAGCAAAAAACACGTTTTTTAATTTAGAAAATTTCTAGATTAAGTTACTGTATGAAATCCATCAAATTTTTGCCTTTTTTAATTGCTACGAGCTTTTTTGTCGCTTGTGCGCCAGCCAAAAAATCCACTCCCCCTAGCGTTGATATATACAAAGTAGAGGCAACGGCAAACGAAGCCTTGAGCCTTGCAAAGTCAGATTCCTCGAAAATAGTCTCCATTTCGCGTTATTTGGAATATATGTCTAGGCGAATAGACCTGCTGGATAGCTTATCTTTAACGGCGCCTATGGCTATGACAAACGAAAACCAATTGCAACTAGCTCTTTTAAGGGAAGAGGTTATATTTTTGCGCAAATTTTTGGAAGGCCAAAATAAAGTTCCATTGATAAACCCCAGCCGAGAGCAAGCTCCCACGGCTCCAAGCCCCTTGCCCCCAGAATACGAACACGCACAGTATTTGTATTCTCAAAAAAAATACAGCGATGCAGCAAAGAACTTTGAAAAGGTCACTGTTCTTTACCCAAGAGGCGACTGGGCAGATGCCGCTTGGTACTGGGCTGGCGAATCGCAAATGGCACTTGGCAATTACGCGCAGGCAATATCCGCTTTTGAAAAGGTATTCTTTTACGCAGAATCTGTTAAACAACCAGATGCGCAATTTCAAATAGGTATATGCTTGCTCAGAATGGGAAGCAAAGACCTTGCAAAGGCAGCTCTGCGCAAAGTTCAGGAATTTTATCCAAAAAGCCCAAGAGCCTTGCAAGCCCAGTCAGAGTTAAATAAAATTAAATAGCTGTTATCTAAACGACGTGGAATGTGTTTTGCGAAACTGGTTTTGTTTTGCTTTGTTGCCTTCGCGTTCTCTGCGGCGAAGTTCGGTATCGTCTGGGAAGAATTCTTCAAACGCAAAGCCTACACCCACACCAAATACAGGACCAACTGATGGAATGGCCTCGCCTTCTTTATCTACCGTTATCCTAGAAACATAACCTTCTCCGAGTTTCCAGTCCCAAGATGGATTAGACCTTCCAAATGAGTCAAATGAATCGCCTTTATCTTTAGACCCTTTGGCTTTGATTCCGTTGCCTATGGTATAAACGCCAACTATTGCCTGCAAAAAATACCACTGGTCGCTCAAATAAGTAACTGCTGCATCAAATTCATAACCGTAGCAAAGCAATATGGAGCGAACATTGCTGTTAGGAGAGGTGGGTTCTGATACATGGTCGTAGAAAACGGTTCCATAAGAAACCTGAAAACTTAGATGTATTGGATTTTTTGGAAATAGGTAATACGCAAAGCCTAAGCGCCAACCCAAACCACCGTCTAAATTATAGCCTTTAGCATTATCATCGCCGTCAGTTGGAGGAAAAACAGGATCTTCGTGAGAAAGTATAAAGCCTGCGGTTAAGAAACCAGAAGCGTGCCACCTGGTTATATACTCTACACCAGCCCCAAAGCCAAACCAATTTTGTCCCATAGTGGGGAATTTGGTTCCCATTCCCATTTCCAAAATAAGTCGGTCTTTAAGCCAATCGCGGCGGCGCAGAGAGTTTGCATATTCGTCTGCGCGTTGTTCTTCTTCCCACTGCTTGCGCGCTGCACGGTCATCTAATACAACGGATCTCTGCGCCCAAACAATATCTGCGCAAAGCAATAACAAAATAAATAAAATGGAGATTTGCTTAACCATAGTTCTCTAAAAATACATTTTTTTTTGCTAAATAGCTAATTTTAGGCTATCTTTTTTCCAAATTACCCAGCATTTCTTCGTTCATAAGCATTTTTCTGGGTTTGCTGCCATTTGGTTTGCCGCAAATACCCTCTGCCGTCAACTGGTCCATTATTTTGCCCGCACGCGAAAAACCTATACTGAGCCGCCTCTGCAAGGTACTTATCGAAAGTTCCCCCGCTTCCAAGCCTATGCGTGCGGCTTCCCAAAACAAGGGATCTTTGCTCTTAACAGGAGCCATTTGGCTTCCGTCTTCGCCTTCGGCCTCCCCCAAATCAAAAGATTCAACGCGCTCAAAATTCACATTCTGGCTTGAACAGGCGTTTGCAAGGGTTTCTACCTCCGAATCCTTTAAAAATGCCCCGTGAATGCGCACCGGTTCGGGATTATCGTTGGAACGGAACAGCATATCGCCTTTTCCAAGCAGTTTTTCTGCCCCCACGCCGTCTAAAATGGTTTTAGAGTCTATATAAGAGGCTACCTTGAAACTTATGCGAGAGGGCAAGTTTGCCTTTATCACGCCTGTTATCACATTCACAGAGGGTCTCTGAGTTGCCAAAACCAAATGAATACCCACAGCTCTTGCTTTTTGCGCTATTCGTGCAATGCTCGTCTCTATTTCTTTGCCAGCCGTCATCATAAGGTCTGCAAGCTCGTCTATTATCACAACAATAAAGGGCATGAGTTTGCGCTCTTCTTCTTGAACTTCCTCACCAAGCTCCGATGCCTTGAATTTATCGTTGAAACCCTCTATGTTCCTCACCCTTGCCGTTGCCAAAACCTCGTATCTCCTGTCCATTTCCATGCAAAGCCATTTTAAAGCCTGCACCGCTACCTCCGGCGATGTTATAACGGGGTGCAAAAGGTGTGGAATGTCTTTGTACATGGCAAGTTCCACAACCTTTGGGTCAACCAAAATAAGGCGAACTTCGTCTGGCGTTTTGCTGAACAAAATGCTTGCCAAAAGAACATTTATGCAAACGGATTTTCCGGCTCCGGTTTGCCCTGCAATCAACAAGTGCGGAGTTCTGGTTAAATCTGTTACATAAGAATCGCCCATAATGTCTTTGCCAAGCACCACTTGAATTTTCTTTGGGTCTTTGGTGAATTTGGGAGATTCTAAAATTTCGCGCCCAAAAACAATTTGCGGTTTGCGATTTGGAATCTCTATGCCCACCGCGCTTTTGCCAGGTATAGAAGCTATAACCCTAACCGAGGCGGTTCTAAGCGTTAAAGCTAAATCGTCTGCCAAATTTTCAAATCTGGATACCTTTACCCCAGGACCTGGCTCTATTTCAAAGCGGGTAATTACGGGTCCTGTCATTATGCCAGTCACTTTGCCCTTCACTTTGAAATTATCCAATTGCGCTTCTATTTCTTTGCCTATTTTTTGCAATTCCTCTTCGGTGTAATCTATGGTTTGGTCTGGAACGGGACCGAGAATTTCGTGGATTAGAGGAATGCGGTATTCATCGTATTGTGTTTGGGCGAGAGCGCTTATGCTTGTGGTGAGTTGAGCGTTTATCTCTGAAAGCACAGTGTGGCGTTCAATTGGAATTTCGGTTGGAGCTTCTTCGTTATCTACTACTATTAATTGTTCATCGTCTGTTGTTCCGCGCTTTCCGAGCAAACCCTCTATCTTAAGCTCTCCGCCTTTTACGTCTTCCCATTTGTTCATCTCTTCTATGCGTCTGTATTCGGCAAGCTCATCGCGCAGTCTGCGAACTTCGCGCGGGTCTGTGGCACGTTTAAGCTCACGCTCTATTTTTTCTATTACATCTGTGGGAGATTCCTCTGCCGAGATAATTTGAGTTTCTGCATCTGGAATAAAATGGTCTTTATTTATGGCCGAATTTTCTTTTTCCTGTTTTCCAAAAGGCGAACCTTTTGCAGGCCTAACCTCTCCAAGCCTAACGGCAACAAAATCACCGGTATCGGCTTGCCTCATATATATAGTGACTTTTGGTTTTTCTCTTGCAAAGTCAAAATTGTAAAGCATGGTTTGAATGCCAAATTTTATTCTTTTTGTCAGTTCTATCAAATGCCTCGGTTTCAATCCAAAACAAAAAGAAGTCATAATAACGCCAAGGTATGAACAGAGCCGAAGCCCGTCTATATCTTGCCCAAAAATGGGCGGAAAAACTCTTTTTGCCAAAAACAAACCTATTAAACCAGCATATTCTCTTGAAACAGTATTAATACTCAGCGGAACATTTTTTAAAATATCCGGCATTGCTATAGCCCGAGTTATGCTGAAAAAAACATAGAGAAGTATAAAACCAAAGGCATAGTGCCCATAAGAGATAATGCTTTTTTTTGGCGGCACGGAAACTTGTTTCAAAAAAATCCAAATTGTGAGGCAAAAGCAAGACAAAAGCAAAAATATCAAGGGAAGAGGTCCAAACAAACATAGCTGAGTGTCTGCAAATTTGGCGGCATAAGGACCAAAGAGATTTCTGTTTGTGCCTGGTTCCGCGAATATGTCTCCGATTAAAAAAAGAACTGAAATTCCAAGAAATGCCAACAAAAAAACAAATAGCACCAGAATCTTCCCCCTACCGCTGCCCTGAATTTGAGGTTCAACGGGAGTAGCTACGGTTCTAGTTCTTACTTTGGATTTTTTTCTTTTTACACCTGTTCTCTGCATTTCTCTCGGTAGAGAAGATAGAAAAATTGGTTGGCACTTTTTTCTACATTCACAAATAATGAAACTCCAAGATATAAAATCTCTTTCGCAAGAAGAACTCTGCCAGTTCCTTTTGGATAATGGGCACAAACCTTATAGAGCAGAGCAGATTCGCACTTGGGTTTTTAAGCAAAAAATGCAAACTTACGAAGGCTTGAATGTTCCGGCAGAACTTTGCAAATTATTAGAGAGCAGTTTTAGAGTGAAATCGCTCAGAGAAGAATTAAAAATGCAATCCGCAGACGGCACAATAAAATGGCTTTACAAAACGCCAGACGATTTACCAGTTGAAACGGTTATGATACCAACGGAGACAAGAGCCTCTGTTTGCGTATCAACGCAATCGGGTTGCGCTATGGGTTGCGCCTTTTGCCGCACCGGAAGCATGAAACTGAACCGCTCGCTTGAAGCAGGCGAAATTTTGGAACAGATAATAAATGCAATGAGAGAGAAAACTGTTACAAATGTGATTTTTATGGGCATGGGCGAACCTCTTATGAATTTGGAGGCTGTTCACAGGGCTTGCGTTTGCCTGCACGACCAAAAAACCTTTTCGATGGGCAAAGGGCGTTTAACTATCAGCACCAGCGGCATTGTTCCAAAAATAGCGGAACTTTTGGAGAGAGGCACGCCTTGCCAACTGGCTGTGAGCCTCGTTGCGGCAGACAACGAAACTAGGGGCAGCCTTATGCCTGTGAACAAAACTTGGGATTTAACCGAGCTTTTGAAGGCCATAGATAATTATATGGAAAAAAGCGGCGAGTGGGTAACCCTTGAATATATTTTGATAAAAGATAAAACCTGCACAAAAACTGCGGCAAAGAATTTAATCCGCATAGTTAAGCCCAGAAGATGCAAAGTTAATGCAATTGTTTTAAACGACAACGAAAACCCAGAATTGCAAGCTCCTTCCGAACAAGAGGTGAACGAATTTCTAAATTTTGTAAGAGCGGAGGCCGTGCAAATAAATATCAGAAACCCTAGAGGGCGCGATATTTTAGCTGCTTGCGGGCAACTCTCAAACAACTCTTTAAGCAAGGTGGCGGTATGAACGAAATAACCTTAACGCCAAATGTCTCGCAATATTGGGAAATGTTGTATGAACAAGGTTTGGACGAATGGGATTTAGGCGAAGCAACGCCAGCATTGCTTGATTTTTTTGAACATCCATCTTGCCCAAAATCTGGAGATGTTCTAGTTCCTGCCGCAGGCAAAGGCTGGGACGCAGAAGCGTTTGCAAAACGCGGACACAATGTTTTAGCCGTTGATTTTTGCCCTTCTGCTTTGGATTCAATGGAGCAGCTCGCAAACAACAACAGCAATTTGGAAGCCTTGAATTTGGATATGTTTTTGTTAAGCCCCTGCGAAGAAAAAAGAGGCGGAAAAAAATTTGATATAATCTACGATTATTTTGGCTTTAACTCCATTCAACCCGGCAGGCGAGACGAGTATGTGGAGATGTGGCTGAAAATGTTAAAAGACGATGGATTTTTGATTGGATTTTTTTGCCCGCTGTGCGAGGAAAAATATGGCTATGAGCCTCCTTACAGCATATCTAGCAAAGAACTTGAAGCTAGATTCAATGGGATAATGGAAATTGAAGAGAGAATTGTGCCTAGAAAAAGCATTGCAAGCAGAGTAGGCAAAGAGGAAATTTGGCTTTTGAGGAAAATAATATGAGTGATGAAATTTGTCCCTGCGGTTCAGGAAAAAGCTACGCTACGTGCTGCGAACCGATAATCAAAAAAACAGCACTGGCAAGCAACCCAGAAATGCTTATGCGCTCGCGCTACACCGCTTACGCAAAAAAAGAAATTCTCTGGCTCAGAGATAGCCTTGAAGAAAAGCAGCGAAAGGATTTTGATGAGAAAGGTGCTAGGCAATGGAGCGAGCGTTCCGAGTGGATTGGTCTTGAAATTATCAAAGCTAAAACCGATGAGGAACACAATACAGGCGTGGTTGAATTTTCTGCAAAATTCAAGCAAGACGGAGTTGTTAGAGAGCACCACGAAATTTCCGAATTTGTGCGGAAAAACAATGAGTGGCTGCTAACCGAAGGCAGTATGGTTAAACCAGAACCCGTGCGCAAAGAACAAACCGTTGGCAGAAACGACCCGTGCCCCTGCGGTTCGGGAAAAAAGTACAAGAAGTGCTGCGGAGCTTAGGGAGAATCATTATCTAATATGCGCTACTTCCCCGCTTTGGATACTCTTCGTTTTTTGGCTTCTCTAAATATTGTTCTGTTGCATTTTTCATCGTCTGATTTGCTCTCTTATGCAAAAGGAACTTTTTGGGGAACCATAATAAATGCACCATTTTTTACCGCAGATGTGTTCTTTTTGCTGAGCGGTTTTATCTACTCCATTTTGTTCAGCAGGAAAGAACGAGTGCCTAAATTGAAAACTTTTATGAAAGAGCGTTTTAGGCGGCTTTACCCTTTGCATATAATTTGCACTTTGATCATCTTTGCCATAACAATTTACAGAACGCATATATTAGACAATACCGCTTATGCGATTAAAACACTCGCTTTGCATATATCTCTGTTATGGGCCTTTGTTCCAAAACTGGGATTTCACTTGAATCAGCCTTCTTGGGCTTTGTCCGTATTTTTTCTGTGCTATATCTTAACACCAAGCTTTTCAAGATTTTTGAACAAGCTGGGCAAAAATTTCCTTTGGCTGTTGTTTTTAGGTTCTTGGGCACTTTCGATTTTTGTTGTTCTTCATTTTAAAGAAATGCCAAATGCTTTTAGAGGCATCAATTTTTTCTCCGGTATGTTGCTTGGAAAATTATTTTTCAATAAAGCAATTCTACTGCCTAGAAAAGCCTTGTTGAACGATTTGTTTTTGTTCGCAGTTGCAACTCTGCAATGCTTGAACATTTGCCTTTTCAGTAAGGTACATATTGTGTTGTCTTACCATATTGCAGCACCAATTTTATATTCTGCTATATTGCTCTTTTTGGCAAACGACAAAGGCATTGTGGTTAAAATTCTCTCAATATCTTTGCTCAGAAGTTTGGGCAAAGTATCTTTTTACGCATATCTTTTGCACAGCGTTGTAATAGAATTTTTGCATTTGTATTTAGACAAAATTGCCAAATGGCAATACAATCCTTTTGACAAACCCATTGCAACTCTCTTGATTATTATCTTCTTCTATGGCGGGTGCGCGATGTATAGCAGGTGGAAGCGATAATTTGAACCTTTAAAAAAAATTTCTATATTTGCGCACTATGGCTTCCATGTCTAAACCTTATCCCTCAGGGTCGCAGTGGCAGCGCGGCTAGCATTGTCATTTTTATGTCATAAAAAGGAATACATACGCATTGACAATGGTTTGACGAAGGATTTACATAATTTTTACAATTACATATTTTTGTCTGAACCAGAATTCACCCGATTCAAGGATTTTCCCGAAAAAACAAGAACGCCCATCTATAAAAGCTTTACCAAGTCTTCGGGCATACTTATTCACATTTATTCCCTCAAAAACAGGAGAACCCACATAGGAACACAATTCTCTAAAACCGTATTGGTGGCAGGCATTTTGCTGTTTTTTGCTATTATATCCCTGCACGCTCAGGAACCTGCTCCTATGTGGGTTCAAGACGGCTGGCGTTCTGGTCATTATCCAAACTCGGAATGGTACACTGGTTTTGCTAGGGATAAAACGAAAGAAAGCCCGAACAAGGCGAAATTCAAAGAGATGGAAAAAACCGCACAGAACAGCCTTTCGGAGAGCATCACTGTCACAGTTCAAGGTTCTTCCGCAACTCAAATTTCCAGCAAGCAATCACAAAAAGGCGAAACCATAAACAGGAATTACGAGCAAAATATCAGAACCTCAAGTAATGCCGTTTTAGCCAAGATGGAAACATATTCATATTTTGACAAGGCAAGCGGCTATATATACGGCTTTGCCGCCGTGAAAAAGAAGGATTTGGCGGATTTTTACTCCGCGAAAATAAACGGTTTGTTTTCTTTTGCCGAGAACGAATTTTCTCTTGCCAGCCAGCTTGCTGAGGCAGGCAAAAAGAAAAGCGCATTGAATAAGATGAAAGCGATTGAGGATTCATTGCTCAAAGTGAACTATTGGGAAAATTTATTGCAGACTGTAACGGCAAATTCGGGTGCAACTGTCCACAGCCATTCCGCTGAAATTTTGCAAAAAATAAACACAACCAAAATCGCTTTGGAATATGGCACAAGCATTTATTTAAGCGTGAGCGGCAGTGAATATGTTGCGGGAGAACTGCCAGCGATTATGCAGGAAAAAGGATGCAACTGCTCCATTTCTGAAACAGCGGCAGAGGCGGATTATGCCATAACCGTGAAGGCAAAATTCAACCGTTGCAATAAGGCGGATTTTGAGCAGGTTTATTGCTGGGCAAATGCCAGCGTTTCTGTGTTCAATTCCAAAACCAAAAAGAATATAAGCCTTAAAATTCCACAGGCGAAAGGCGGCTGGACAGAAGGAAACACTGAAAAGGCAACTGAGGAATCATTCAAAAATTTAACTGAAAATTTAGCACAGCAACTTATAAAGGAGATGGAAAAATGAGAGCAATCACTAAAATCATTCTCGCAATAGGCATTCTTTGCCTTTTTGCATTCGCACAAACCAAGCCCAAGGCGGCAGTTTACATAATGGGCAACCCCGAAGGGCGCGATGCCTTGAAGATGGCGGTCAATAATTTTTTGATTAAAAGTCAAAAATACCAGATGATTGCCGTTGATGCCATTGATGTGGTTGCCAAGGAGCAGAATAGGCAAAAGAGCGGTTCTGTATCGGATAGCGATATAGCTTTGCTTGGCAAGGATGCTGGAGCCGAATACGTGTGTGTTGTGGAACGCACGGAATTTGACGGCACTTCTTATGTGGCGACTAGAATGGTGAGTGTTCAGAGCAAAGTGGCGGAGCTTGCGGATATGACGGAGTTGCCTAGGGGTGGGAAAATTATTGATATTATTGAATGGCAAATAGGTTCTATGCTCGGTATGCCAGTGGGACCTCGCCCAAAAGCTGTAGCTACTGCCCAGCCAGTGGTTCCAGCTCAACCAGTTTACGTTGCTCCTCAGGTTCAGGCACAGCCTGCTATACCTGCCATACAAGGCACTATGGTGCCTGGAAGCTCCCTTGCGGAAAAACTGGCTTGGCTGCAAAGAAGTGCTGATAGCCATAACACTTATATTCTTGACGTTAATGCTGATGAGACTATTGTTCCATATACGTTTGAGTACAAAGGTGCGATTAATATTACCATAGTTCTAAGAGGTGTTGGAGGAAATAGGATTATCAGACTCAAGTCTCACGGAACTATGTTTACAGTAAGGCAAAATGTTACTTTTATTTTGGATAACAACATTACCCTTCATGGACACAATGGTAATACAGGCAATATAGTTTCAGTAAATGACGGAACTCTTAAAATGAATGCTGGAGCAACTATTACTGGCAATGGCTCTTGTGGAGTATATAACAATGGAACATTTACTATGAGTGGCGGTACTATATCCAATAATAGTGCTTGTGGAGTAGAAAACGATGGAACATTTACTATGAGCAATGGTGCTATATCCAGTAATAATAACGGTGGTGAAGGTGGCGGAGTATATAACAGAAGAGGAACATTCACTATGAGTGGTGGTACCATATCTGGTAATAACGCTTCTAAAGGCGGTGGAGTATATCACTATGGAACATTTACTATGCGTGGCGGTATCATAACAGGTAATACTGCTGTAAACTATGGCGGTGGGGTTTACCGGGGAAGGTATGGAGGAACTTTTACCAAAACTGGAGGGACCATTACAGGTTATAATAGCGACCCAACTAATGGCAATGTGGTAAAAGACGAAGGTGGCAACGTTTTTGCTCGCAAAGGTCATGCTGTATATGTAGATGACGATAGACGCAAAGAAACTACCGCCGGACCAGGTGCAAACCTTTCTTCAGATGGCTCAGGAGCTTGGGATAAATGAAAACGCTCACTAAAACAACCCTTGCAATAGGCATTTTTTGCCTATTTGCTTTTGCGCAAACAGAAAAGCCCAAAGCAGCTGTGTATATAAAAGGAAATCCAGAAGGGCGAGATGCTTTGAGAATGGCGGTCAATACCTTTTTGATAAAGAGCCAAAAATACCAGATGATAGCCGTTGATGCCATTGACGTAGTAGCCGAAGAACAGAATAGACAAAGAGGCGGGTCTGTATCTAACGAAGATATCGCTCAGTTGGGTAAAGATGCAGGTGCTCAATATGTGTGCGTGGTAGAAAAGTCGGAATCAGACGGTGTTTCTTATGTATCAACTAGTATGGTGAGCGTTCAAAGCAAAATCGCAGAACTCTCCGATATGTCGGAATTGCCCAGGGGAGTGAAAATAATTAATCTTATAGAAAAACAAATCCATTCAATGCTTGGGATTAGCCCTGAACCACCAACGCCGCCAAAAGCAGAACCTCCCCCAATCCCTATTAAACAGACTGCTCAAATAAATGAAAAGCCCAAAGCGGCTGTGTATATAAAAGGAAATCCGGAAGGGCGAGATGCTTTGAGAATGGCGGTCAATACATTTTTGATAAAGAGCCAAAAATACCAAATGATAGCCGTTGATGCCATTGACCTAGTAGCCCAAGAACAGCAGAGGCAGGCAAGTGGTAATGTCTCAAACGAGGATATTGCTCAGTTGGGCAGAGATGCGGGCGCTCAATACGTGTGCGTGGTGGAAAAATCGGAATCTGACGGTATCTCTTATGTATCAACTAGTATGGTGAGCGTTCAAAGTAAAATCGCGGAACTTTCCGAGATGTCGGAATTGCCTAAGGGGGAAAAAATAATAAACCTCATAGAAAAACAAATCAACTCTATGCTTGGGATTCGCACTCCTGAACCTACTCCATCTTATTCGATAAGTTCATACTTAAATTCTCAAAATGAAAATTATAATGCTCCTGCAAGTATAGATAATGGTTTAGGTAAATCTAAAGCAGAATCAGAAAAAAGCATTTGGCCGAGCATTGCACTTAGCATAGCTGGGGCAGGGCTTGTTTATACTGGAGTGTATTTTAAGAAAAAGTCGGATAAATATTATAATGAATATTATTCTTTGGATAAAGTAAACGAAGAAGAATATGACGATGCTTGGGCGAAAGTAAAAAATTCGGGAAAATATAGTGGTTGGGGTTTTGGTTTAGGTGGGCTTTTTCTTACGATTGGAATTTTTAGCCTTATAAATGGAGGATTTTAACAATGAAATATTTTCTGATTTTCGTAGTTTTTTTGCTTTTATGTTGCGAATTTCACGAGCGTGATAATCCAAACGACCCAGGTGCTGGAGAGTATTACAATTCTACTCAGTCATCGGTACGCGTACCGAAGAGTTCAAGTTCTGTTCGTAGCAGTTCTAGTGTGCCTCCTAGCAGTTCGTCTTCAAGCAAAAGTAACGGTCTTTGCATTATCAATGGTCAGATTAGTTATTGTGATGATATCTTTTCTAGTTCCAGTGGTAGCAGTTCGTCTGTTGTGATAAGTTCAAGTTCTGTGAAGAGATCTTCGTCTAGTTTAAGGTCTAGTAGTAGTTCTTCGTCTATTGTTGTAAGTTCAAGTTCTGCGGTTGTATCTTCGTCAAGTTCAAAGCCGAGCAGCAGTTCTAGTGCACCGCCGAGTAGTTCGTCTTCTGTTGTGCCAAGTTCAAATTCTGCGGTGGTGCCTTCGTCAAGTTCAAAGCCGAGCAGCAGTTCTAGTGCAGCACCGAGTAGTTCGTCTTCTGTTGTGACAAGTTCAAGTTCTGCCGTTGTGTCTTCGTCAAGTTCAAAGCCGAGCAGCAGTTCTAGTGCACCGCCGAGTAGTTCGTCTTCTGTTGAGGTAAGTTCAAGTAGTAGTTTCAGCCAATCCAACGTTATTTACGGCACCCCTGTAACTTACGAGGGTGAGACTTATCAAACTGTTGTGATTGGCACACAAACTTGGTTCCAACGTAATTTGAATTATGCAGTTGAAGGCAGTAAATGCCATTCCAACAACGAAGCCAACTGTGTGACCTACGGCAGATTGTATTACTGGGTAACAGCAATGGCATTACCATCTAGTTGTAACACTAGTTCTTGCACTTCTCAAGTGTCTGCGAAGCATAAGGGAATATGCCCTAGTGGTTGGCATATTCCAAGCAGAGCAGATTGGTACATTTTGATGAAATTCGTCAATCCGAACTATTCTGGCAGTGGAAATTGTGCTGATGCGGGAACCAAGTTAAAAGCTACTAGTGGGTGGAATTCATATAATGGAATTCCTACTGGCACAGACAATTACGGCTTTTCGGCTCTGCCGGGTGACGGTGTCAGAGATGACCTTTACTCGGAAGTCGGCTACAGAGGCTGTTGGTGGGGTACTAATGAATACACCCTCGACAATACCTACGACAACTACCGTATTTGCATAGCATACACCACAGAGTCAATCATACCGAACTACGATTCTAAAAACTATATGTTAAGTGTCCGTTGTCTCAAAGATTAGTGCGTTGTGTTAGCAAACCCACCAAGCCCCAAATTCCCAGGGGTTTGGATGTTGGAAAATAAGTGGGAAGGAGATAGAAAAATGAAAAGAGCAACAACAATATTGCTGTTAATCTGTGTAGCGGCTTTCGCTCAACAAAAAGGTTCTTTCACCGATGAAAGGGATGGAAAAACATACAAAACTGTTACAATACGTCAACAAACTTGGATGGCGGAGAATTTGAACTATAAAACTGGAAATTCTTGGTGTTACGACAATAATGAGAGTAACTGCCAAAAATATGGTAGACTTTATGATTGGAATACGGCTATGAAAGCTTGCCCTAAAGGTTGGCATTTACCGGATTATTTTGAGTGTGGAAGTTTGCCGTATCATTCGTCAGATCATAACTCAATGATATGGAAAGCAAGAGGCGGCTGGAATGAAAATGGTAACGGTACTGATGATTATGGTTTCTCGGCTTTACCAGGTGGTTCCCGTGATACAAATGGTAATTTCAAAGGTGTTGGTAGCAAGGATTTCTACTGGAGTGCCGTAGAACATGGTTCCAAATATGCTTTATTCTGGAGTTCCAACGAACTGTGCCCAGCAACTGATGCTGGATTTGTGGCTATCTATAAGACTACAGGATTGTCCGTGCGTTGCATCAAACATTTTATCGGAGAAAGGAAAGAGTATTACGAAAATGGAAAGTTGTTCTTGATAGAAAATTACAATGATAATAATAAACATGGAGAACGGAAAGTTTTTCACGAAAATGGACAAATAATAATATTGCAAAATTATAAAGACGGCAAGTTGCACGGAGAGTGTAAGACGTTTTACGAAAATGGACAAATAATAATATTGCAAAATTATAAAGACGGCAAGTTGCACGGAGAGTTTAAGACGTTTTACGAAAATGGAAAATTGCAATCAGTGCAGAATTACAAAGATGGTAAACTTATCGGAGAACCTAAGGGATTTTACGAAAACGGAAAACTGCAATCAGTAACGAATTATAAAGATGGTGCTCTTTCTGAAATAAAAGAGTTTTATGAAAATGGAAAATTGAAATCCGTAACGAGTTATAAATACGGGAATACTACAAGCATAGAAGTGAAAGAATTTGATATAGACGGAAAATTAATAAGAGAGGATAAATTTGAAGAAGAGTAAGTATATGGTAGCAAATGGAAATGGAAAATGTTTGACAAAGACTGTGTGGTACAAAAACAATAGGAGAAAATGTATGAAAAATTTAAAATTAGCACTCATCGCAACGGTAGCAATTCTCTGCTTTGCTTGCGGAAACAAAACAGATGCAGATTTTTCAATAGTCCCAGTCAAAGGGGCAAATGGAGAGTATCAATACATTGATCTTACCCAAAAAGGAAAAATCGTAATCAACCCGCAATTTGGCGAAGCACATTATTTCAGAGATGGCCTTGCGTTGGTAAAAGTCAGCGGCGAAGACGGAAAATGGGGCTATATAAACAAAGATGGCAAATTTGCTATTGCCCCAACTTACAGTATGGCACAGCATTTCAGTGAAGGCGTGGCTTGGGTTCAAATAGAAGATCAACCGCCTATGTTGATAGACAAAAATGGCAAAATGCTTTTGCAAATAGACTCCATAACACAAACCAAGCTTTTTGCGGGCGGCATATCAATGATAAGCGTTTATAGTCAAGGACAAGAGTTAGTTAAGTTTATAGACAAAAATGGGGGAAACGTAATAGTAACAATAGAAAGCGAAACAATAGACCAGTTTTTAAATGACAGCCTCTATGCTTTCAAAAATAATGAAACTGAGAAATGGGGTTTTAGAAACATAAAAGGCGAAATGGTTATAAGCCCTCAATTTGATGGTGCTAATACATTTGTTGACGGAATGGCAATTGTTAAAATTAAGGGGAAATGGGGTGTGATAGACAGGAAAGGAAATTTTATAATAAATCCTCAATACGATGGTTTAACTTATGATATCAATGGTTTATTTATTGCGCAGGTAGGCAAAAAATACGGCTGGGTCAATAAGAAAAACGAAATAGTTATAAATCCGCAATATGATGATGCAATGGGCTTTTATGGAAAAAAGCTAGCTCCAATCAAAATGAGCAATAAATGGGCTTATATAGACAAAGAAGGGCAAATCGCAATAAATCCTCAATTTGATGAAGCTTTTGCGTTTAGTGGAGATTACGCTATGATAAAGAGCGGCAATAAAATTGGTTTTATAAATCAAAAAGGAGAGTTTATCGTTCCGCCTTTGTATGAGTCGACATCTGAATATACTAATGAATACAGAAACTTAGTAATTGGAAGGAGTCATAATTTTCTGATAGATTCTAAGACCAAATTTTTGTCTTATGAAAAATTAGAAAATAAAAAGAAATCTTATGAAGAAATGGTACTTATGGAACTCATTGCCGCAATAGAAAAAGATCCTACCCCAGCAATTGCCGAGCTAGAAGAATCGGCAAAAAAATGGCAAGATATGGTAAAAGAATGGCAACCCTATTATATATCAGAAAAAACCGAAAGCCAATTTTTCTCATTTGAAAGTAAGTATGAATATTATTCTGGCTGTGGAGGAGATGCGTGTGGTGGGGTTGGGGTTGTAACTTGGAAAGCTATCAGCAAAATGAAAATGGGTGATTGCCCTATAGAAAGTGTTTGGATAATGAATAAATCTTCCGATGAAGGTGGGACTGAATGGGGTAATAAATTTCCTCCAAAATGCAAATCCATAACGCCAAAAATAATTGCTAACTGTAAAGGTAGTGAGTGGAATTAACGGTGCTACAAATGGAGAAAAAATGAAAAAATCAATATCAATACTGCTTCTATTATGCGCAATGTGCTTCGCGCAAAATACTCTCACCGACCAAAGAGACGGCAAAAAGTACAAAATAGCAAAAATAGGCACCCAAACTTGGATGGCGCAAAACTTGGATTACGCAGGCGAAGACGAAGATATTGGCGTATGTGTAGATAATGATCCAAAAAATTGCCAAAAGTACGGAAGGCTCTATAACTGGGAAAATGCGATGATAGTATGCCCAGACGGTTGGCATTTACCGAGCGAGGAGGAGTGGCAAACTCTTGCGGCTTTCGCTGGTGGTATAGGAATTGCCGGACAAAAACTCAAAGCTAGAAATGGATGGGAAAAATGGGATTGCGAATGGACATCAATAGACGATAGAGGTAGAACAAAAAAGAACAGCAAATGCAATTCGGACAATTATGGCTTTTCCGCTTTGCCAAGTTCAAGTAAAAACACATTCAGCGATTGGTGGACAGCAACAGAGAGCCATTGGGGTGCTATTGATGCCTATATGCTATATAATTCAACAGAGATTGCGTTTCAAGGCGAAAAATGGAAGATGTATCAAAGCAACAATAATTACAGCAAATCAAAGACTTTAAGCGTTCGTTGTCTGAAAGGCGATAAAAAATTACCAAATGATATTGCTAACAAAAAAGCTGCTTTGGAAACAGCGGAAGCTGCAAAAAAAGCAAAGAAAGCAGAAATAGCGGCAGAAGCCGCCAATCAGTTAAGTATAGAGGTTACAAGCGAAGGTACTATTCTCCGTAAAAGTACACTTGCAAAAAAATTGGCTTGGCTAGATGAAAACGTTGAAAGTCACAAGACATATATCATAGAAGTAAACACAAATGAAAGCATAGAACCGTACACGTTTGAGTACAATGAAACAACCAACATCACCGTAATTCTCAGAGGCGATAGCACAAATCGAACTATCAGGCTTAAATCCAACGGGGCGATGTTTACCGTTAAAGAAAACGTAACTTTTATTCTGGATAACAACATTATTCTTCAGGGGCATAGCGGTAACACAACCTCGGTGGTTTGGATAAATGGAGGAATATTTACTATGAGAGGCGGAACTATCTTAGGCAATACTGCTACTTATGGCGGCGGAGTATATATTGATGGTACCTTTACCATGACAGGCGGAACAATTTTTGGCAATACCGCCACATCTGGCGGTGGAGTGTATAGAGCAAGTGAAGGAAATTTTATTATGAAAGCTGGAACTATCACTGGCAATATTGCACTTGAAAATGGTGGTGGAGTATATATACAAAGTGGCTTTTTTGTAACCTTTGCTAAAACAGGCGGAATTATTACTGGCTATGACAGCGACAAAAGCAAAGGCAATGTAGTAATAAATGAAAATGGTGTAATGGCTCGCAGGGGTCATGCTATCTATGTGGACAATGAACTCCGCAAAGAAACCACAGCTGATCAAGGAACAAATCTTTCTACCAGTGACGACAAAGGAAGCTGGGATGATTAAACAAACCCAAAACAGGAGAAACAACATGAAAAAGGTCAAATTGGCACTCATCGCAACGGCAGCAATTTTCTGCTTTGCTTGCGGAAACAAAACAGATATAGATTTTTCAATAGTCCCGATAAAAGGGGCTAATGAGGAATATCAGTATATAGATATTCCCAAAAAAGGAAAAATCGTAATAAACCCGCAGTTTGAACGAGCGCACTTGTTCCGAGGCGACTTGGCATTGGTGAAAACTAACGGCACAGATGGAAAATGGGGCTACATAGACAAAAAGGGCAAATTCATTATAGCCCCTATTTATAGCAAAGCCCAGGATTTTAGTGATGATGTAGCTTGGGTACAATTGGAAAACCAACCACCTATGCTCATAGACAAAAAAGGCAAAATGCTTTTGCAAATAGATTCCCTAATTGCGGCTCTTCCTTTCAATAAGGGCATTGCAGGAATACTTGTTTACAGTCGGGGGCAGGAATTAACGATGTTTATAGATAAAAAAGGGAATCCTGAGGCTACAGTAGCGGTAGCGAACGAATTTGCAATTCCAATCATGAAAGACGGAATGTATATTTTTCAAGATAAAGCAACCGAAAAATTTGGCTATAAAAATAAAAATGGCGAAATTATAATAAATGCACAATTTGACAGAATTAATTTTTTTATAGATGGAATGACTACCATTTTGAGTGGCAAAAAATGGGGTGCTATTGACAAAAATGGAGATTTTATTGTAAATCCCCAATACGATTCCTTAAAATACGATGGCAATGGCTTGTTTTTAGCCAAAGTTGGCAAAAAATGGGGCTGGGTCAATAAAAAGAACGAAATAACAATAAATCCGCAATTTGATTTGTCAACGGGCTTTAGTGGAAGCAAACTTGCTCCCGTACAGATGGGTAACAAATGGGGCTACATCGATAGAGAAGGGCAAATAATAATAAATCCGCAATTTCATAAAGCCCTTCCATTCAATGGAGATTACGCCATGATAGTTGATAAAGAAAACAAAGCTGGCTTTATAGATAAAACTGGCAACTTTGTGGTTTCGCCTATGTACGACATAAGCATAGACGATACTTTTGAATATATATGGGCAACCGAACAAAACCTATACGGTTTACATATAATGAACTTCTTGGATTTTGATATGTACTCTTATACGTACGAAAGGCTGGAAGAAAAAAAGGAAGAAGAACGTGAAAGAGCAATAGCTGCCGCTTCTGGCAGTTTCACCGATTCTCGCGACAACAAAACATACAAAACAATTAAAATTGGCACTCAAACTTGGATGGCACAAAATTTGAACTATCACGGTGAAGATGGTTATCTCGGTTTGTGCTATGGAGACAAGCCTAGGGAACAAATCCGCAAGCCTGAGAACTGCGATAAATACGGTCGCCTTTACGATTGGAGCGAGGCGATGGGTTTGGGTAGAGAATATAACTGGAAAAAATTTAATAGTGGTGACAGTGTTACTTTACAAGGTGTTTGCCCTCAAGGTTGGCATTTACCTAGCAAGGATGAATGGCAGATCCTTGTTAATTTTGCAGGCGGTGATAATGTTGCTGGGAAAAAACTAAAAGCAAGGGATGGATGGAACAAAGAAGGTAATGGCACTGATGAATTTGGCTTTTCGGTTTTGCCAAGTGGATTTAGAGACGTCGATGGCAAGTTTTACAATATTGGTGATTCTAACAGTTGGTGGAATACTAGTGAGTACAACAGCAACAATGCCTACCGCTTGGCTATGGACAACAAAGATGCCTCTGGTCTGTACTACCGAGATAAATCTAGTATGAGAGCAATTCGTTGTGTGAAAGATTAAACTCACGTGCCAATAACGGCACAAAACCCACCAAGCCCCACATTCTCAGGGATTTGGAAGGGTGAAAATAAGTGGGAATAACAAAACGGAGGTTTTATGCCATCTTGTCCTAAATGTGGAACTGAAGTTCCAGAAAACGTAAACTTTTGCCAGAAATGCGGGAATGCCTTGCATACTGTTGAAAATACAGGTACTGAATTGGACGAAACAAAAAAAAAGAATTTTAGGCGTATTATCAATGGATGTGCAATGCTATTATGCGTATTATTCTTTGTTTGCCCTCTAGTGAAATGTTCTGGTGGTAGCGCGACTGCTTCGGGTTGGGAAATAGCTACAGGTACTGGAGATTTATATGGTGAAAAAGGCGGCGATGGCGAACCGTTTGTTTTCGCATTAATAATTCTCCCAGTCGCCTTGTTAATACTAGCACTTGCTGACAAGCCTTTCATTGTATTGCGTAATGTTTCTATAGCGGGTTTAATCGCCAAAATTGCATTTTTAATAGCCGCATATATGAAGATTGATAATTACAAAGGTGCTTTTGAATTAACTGGAGGCAACTGGTTTATTTTGTGCATTTACATAGGATTGGTTTGGTTTACACAATACTGCGTAAATAATTTTACTAACGAAAAAATAGTAAAAAGAGAAGATTCCAAAGATAGTTCATCAAATAGATATTCGGATTCAGATTCATAAAAATTTGTGCCAAGAACGGCACAAAACCAAGCGACTTGTTTTTCTATTCGCAAATCGCTGAGGTTAAAACCTAGAATAGATAGGAGTTAACTATGAACAAGACTAAGTTCATTTCAATATCTGCAACTGGCAATGGTTGCGAAAACAGAACCTCAAAAATAGGGAGGGGTTTATGTTAAACTTTGCAGCAAAGCATTTTCGGACATTTATTGAGATAAGCCTTTGGATTAACCTTGTATTTTGTGCTATTGGAGGAGCTGCATTAGGCGATGAAAATCGTAAAATAGGAGGTGTTCTAGGCCTTATTTTGGGAATTGCCGTAGGACTGCTCATAAACATTATCTACGGTGGGTTATTGGCGATATTTATAAATATTGACAAAGGTGTTAAAAATATGAACAAGTGGTTGCAGTGTATTTGGCAACACCGTATTAGTACCGATGCCAATCAAAAATTACCAATACCTATCAGCGATGACGATATCTATTATTTTGATTCCAAGGATAATTCCTCAAGTAGCGACTCTGCTTCAAAAAATAATTCCTCAGAATCAGGTTCATTGATTGATTGAAGTGAACCAAAGCTGTTTTCGGGTTAACGGAACCAACTCATTTCAGCTTGTTCTTTTTGGCACGGTGCTGGGAAGGACGTTTAGCAAGGTTCCTTTAGGAAAAAATGGAGATTTATTATGAACGACAATCCAACAGATGCCAATGAGCAGTACGAGCTTGGAAAAAAGTACTATTGGGGAGAAGGTGTACCGGAAGACAAAGAAAAAGCGGTGTACTGGTATACAAAAGCTGCCGAACAAGGTCACTTTGATGCGTGTTGTTCATTGAGAAGTTGTTATTTAACAACAGATCCGGTAAAAGCGGAATACTGGCATGAAAGATCTATGCAGGCTGGTACAATGAATTATTCGCGGAAAGGAACCGTTCTTGACGAGTATAATCCAAGAGACGGAAGCGATATATCTATAGGAGAAGGTTGTAATAGTGGTTGCTTTACCGGCATTATTATCGGTATCATCCTAGGCATTATTATGTTTATAATTTGCTTAGTTGATGGAAATGGCGGAAATGGTATTGTTGCCATTATCTTCTTAACTATTTTTGGTGCTATCGGTGGATCTGTCATTGGAGCAATAATCAATTTTTTCAGGAAATTGTTCGGATGATAAGAGCAATTTGTTCAGTATTTGTGCCAAAAACGGCACAAAACTAAGCGAATGTTTTTCTATTCGCATTCGCTGAGGTTAAAACCTAGAATAGATAGGAGAAAACAAAATGATAGTAATAATACTATTGGTAATGGTAATAATTGTATTACTGTTCTTCACCATCGGTTCTTTCACTAAGCGAAAAACTTCACCTATGTCGCCTATGATGGAAAATGCCGTAAAGCTCAACCAAACAGAGAGCATAAGAAACTTGAAAAAATCAGGAATTGATTTGGAAGCTATAAATAGCGAAGGCAAAACAGCTATGTTCATTGCAGCGGCACTTGGCAATATAGAGAGCATAAAATGCTTGAAGGAATTAGGTGCTAAAGTAAATGCAAAAGATCACAATGGTCGTACTCCTATATTTATAGCGGCTTTTACAGGGCAAATAGAAAGTATGAAATGTTTGAAAGAGCTAGGTGCCAAATTGAACGTGAAAGATAAAAATGGTGGTTCTCCGATGGAGTTTGCACTTATAGAAGGACATCACGAAGCAGTGGAATGGCTAGAAAGAGAAACTGGCACTTCCGCCAACAAAAGAAATGACAATTTAGAAAAAGGAATTTTCACAGACCCCAGAGACGGCAAGAAATACAGAACGGTCACAATAGGCAAACAAACTTGGATGGCAGAAAACTTGAATTACGAGGCAAGCAGCAGCAAATACTACGATAACAATCTCGCCAATGCTCAAAAATACGGTCGGCTCTACAATTGGGAAACGGCGAAAATGGCGTGTCCTCCAGGTTGGCATTTGCCAAGCGACAAAGAATGGCAAGAACTTGTGGATTTCGCAGGCGGCGAAAAGATTGCAGGAAAGAAACTCAAAGCGACTAACGGGTGGGTCGAAAATGGCAACGGCACGGACGAATATGGCTTCTCGGCTCTGCCTGGCGGCTATTGTCGTACCAATGGGATGTTTCAATTTGTCGGAAGTTTCGGAGGTTGGCTTAGTTCCACGGAGGAAAACTCTGAAAATGTGTACTACCGGAATGTGGGCTATGAACAAACGGATATATTCAAGTACACCATTGCTAAGACCACATTTTTTTCTGTGCGTTGCATTAAAGATTAGCATTTCCCCAATTAGGGAATATTCTTTACCTACATTCCTTCGCCCTAATGCAAGTAAAAAACTTCAAAATTTGGAGATAGCGTTATGGGCAAAAAAGAAACCAAAGGCGAACTCGTGCTGTACCAGTCGGATGGCACATTGAAATTGGAAGTACGCTTGGAAGACGAAACAGTTTGGCTTACGCAGGCACAAATATCAGAATTATTCTCTACTACAAGAAACAATATAACTATGCATATTTCAAATATATTCAAAGAAGGTGAGCTTGAGGAAGAAGTGGTATGTAAGGATTCCTTACTAACCACTCAGCACGGAGCCATAAAAGGAAAAACGCAGAATAAGGAAACAAATTTTTACTAAATTTCAATTATGACAACATTCCAAAAGCGACCATGAACATTTCCTCTCCCCTATTCACAATAGCCATAACAGGGTTCTTTTTCTCTGCTAATGCAGGTGTTTGGATTAGAATAAATCAAGCCGGATATGCACCGGAACGCAACAAAACTGCCATTGTTCTCTCCGATACCGATATTGCCGGACAAATTTGGAATTTGAAAAAAAACGATGTCACGGTTTTGAGCGGAAAAATTCCAGCAGGCAAAACGGGCGATAACATTTTTGCAGCACAGGCATTTACATACACAATAGATTTCAGCAAGTTGAAAGAAAAAGGTGACTACGCTTTGGAAGTACCCGGTGCTCAAACTCAGCAAGTGCTAATTAAAGATGACCCCTATTCCCTATTCGCCACTCAAGCGCTTATGCACCTGCGCGCTATGCGCAGCAAACATTCGGGAGATAGCACCGCTATTGTACACAATGTTAAAGGCGATTGGAAGCAGGGTGCTTGGCAAGAGCGGGTTCCTTACAAAACTGTAGATATGCAAGGCGGGCATTATGATGCCGGCGACTATATAAAATTCACATTGAACGAGGCTTATCTCGCTTGGCATTTGTTGAGCGCTTATATGGAAAACCCTTCTCTTTTTGTTAAAGTTCAAAGCACCTCAAATTTACCGGATATTCTAGACGAAGCCAAGTACAGCCTTGATTATTTGCTCAAAACATTCCCAGACGAAAATACTTTTGTGATACAAGTGGGAGACAGCAAAGACCACGAACAGGGTTGGCGACTTCCAGAAATGGATGCTTTGAATGGCAAAAGACCAGCATTGTGCGCTTTGTCTCGCGCGCACATGGGAAGCACTGCCGCAGCACTCGCTTTGGGCGCAAACGTGTTTAAAAACTTAGATGCAAACTCAGCCGCAAAATACAGAGAAAAAGCAAAAACGATTTATGCCCGCGCCAGGCAAAGCGATACTCAAACATCCGCATTTGAACGCAATAAAATCAACGATTTTTATTTTGACCAAACAGACGAAGACAACATGGCACTAGCAGCCGCAGAACTTGGCGATATAAAAGCTTATGCACCGCCTGCCGCGAGCGAAGTGAGCTGGAGCGATTGGAACGCATTTGCGAATTATCGCTTGGCGGCACAAGGAGACGAAGCCGCAAAAAGCCGCCTGCTTTTGGAAGCGAGCCGTTATGAACGGGAAAATATATGGAATGTCCCAGGCGATTATGTGTGGGGCAGTTTGCATCGCTGGATTGGCATGGCAAATGTTCATTTAAGGGCGCAGCGTTTGCAGGGAAAAGAATTGTCCTTGCCTTTTTTTGGAGTTTTGGATTATGTATTTGGCCGCAACAACTGGGGCATAGCAATGCTCGCTTCTGCTAATTTGCCGTATAGCATTCGCAATGTTTACAACGGAATCTATCGCTTAACCAAAGTTTTTCCCACAGGTGCTTTATCGGAAGGTCCGGGAGACAAAGCGGCTCATTTGGAAATGCGAAAATATTTTACCATTCCAAAAAATAACTCCTTTGAAAAATTCAACACAGATGCCGGAGTGTTTTACGATAATGCCGATGACTTTATGATTCAAGAAAGCACCATAGGCGGGCAGGGCGATTTGCTCCTTATGCTTGCGCTTGCCTCTGCTAAAAACCTCTCTCCCAAAGCGGATGCTGGAACTGTTCCGCGCCGCACTCAAAGATGAAAACGCGTTTTGCCCCAAGCCCAACAGGATATTTGCACAAAGGGCATATTTGGAGCGCGCTCTGCGTTGCCGCGGTTGCAAAGGAAAAAAACGCCTCTATTCATTTGAGGATTGAAGACCACGATAAATTGCGCTGTTCAAAGCATTTTTCGGATATTATAAAAAAGGATTTGGAATGGCTCGGTTTTGAATGGCAAAGCGAGAGCACTCAAAGCGAGCGGCACAAAATTTATGAAACGTATTTTGAAATGTTACAGAAAAAAAATTTGCTATATGAATTCTACAAAACCGATAAACCCAAAATTATGCTGAAAAATCCAGAAGGCGAAGATTTTGCCGTTAAGGATGCGCTTGAACAATGGACATATCAGTTTGCCGTTGTTATTGACGATTTTGAAGAGGGCATAGATTTGATTGTGCGAGGCGAAGATTTGAAAGATTCCGTTGATAAGCAAATAACTCTTGCAAAAATCATAGGCAGAACAGAGATGCCGCAATTCATTCACCACAGCCTTATTTACGATTCAAACGGAAAAAAACTGAGCAAGAGAGACGGCTCAGATGGAATTTTCAAAGAGAGAGAAAGCGGTGTTTCACCAAAAAAAGTTTTGAGCGAAATTTGCCGCCTTATGTTGCCGGATAAGGATATTCCAGAGGAAATTGGGTGGGAAGAGGCGGTGGGGATTATTTTCCTATAGGAAAATAATTTTGTATATTTAATAAAATATTTTTGCATAGGAAAATAATATGAGAGAGCAATTTTTGAATAGAGATAGCTATTTGCGGCAATTTGTGGCGTGGATAGAGAAGCCTGTTATAAAGGTTATAACGGGGCAAAGGCGTGTTGGCAAAAGCAAATTTATGCTTCAAGTGATGCAACATATCAAAAAAACCAACAAACAAGCGAACATAATATATATAAATACAGAAGAAGAGGAATTTCAGCACATAAGAGATTACAAAGCACTGCAAAAAGAGATTAACGCAAAGTTATCCAAAAAAGCTAAAAATTATCTGTTTGTGGATGAAATTCAAGACATAAAAAAATTTGAACTAGCTTTGAGAAATTATTTGGCAAAGAATGAATGCGATATCTATTGCACTGGTAGCAATTCCAATTTAATGTCTGGAGAGTTAGCGAGCTATTTAAGCGGCAGATATGTGGAGTTTAAAATTCATCCTCTTTCTCTTGACGAATTTTGTTTATTCCACAACCTGCCAAAAAACAACGATACATTGTTAAAATATTTTCGTTTTGGCGGAATGCCTTTTTTGCGAAATTTACCACTTGAAGAATTGATGGTCAATGAATATTTGCAAAGCCTTTACAGCACAATCTTGTTGAGGGATATTGCGGAACGCCACGATATTAGAAATTTGCATTTGCTAAAATCTCTATCTCGCTATATTGCCGACAACACAGGCTCAATCTTTTCTTCTTTAAGCATAAGCAAGTATTTAAAGTCTATAAATTTGCTTGTTTCGCCAAAAAGCATACTGGATTATGCGGATTATTTGAAAAATGCCTTGCTTGTGAACCAAATTGAAAGGCACGATTTAAAAGGGAAAAAATTGTTTTCTTCTGGTGGGAAAATATATTTTGAAGATTTGGGATTAAGAAATACCGTAGCTGGCGGTTTTAAAATAAACGATATTCAAAAAATCCTTGAGAACTCTGTGTATATGCATTTAGCAAGGCAAAATTATAAAATATCCACAGGAGTTTTAAACTCACAGGAAATTGATTTTATCGCAGAGAAAAACGGCAAAAGAATTTATGTCCAAGTTGCCTATAAATTATCTTCGCAAGAAACCATAGACCGTGAGTTTGGTAATTTGCTTTTAATAAAAGACAATTTTCCTAAAATAGTTGTGACTATGGATGAACTAGCTGGAAATGATTATCAAGGAATAAGACATATTCATATATTGGATTTTCTATATTCACACTATGGCTTCCATGTCTAAACCTTATCCCTCAGGGTCGCAGTGACGTTGCAATTAGCAATGTCGTTTCTTAATCAGATAAATGAATATACAAATTTTAAAAATTTGACAGAAAAATTTTCAGAACAGGAAAGATGCTCATATACAAAATATTTGCCAAGTGTCTGTTATTCCCATACTTTTTACAATTACGCCCTTTTGTCTGAACCAGAATTTTCAGAATTCACGGGATTTCAATATAGAAATATATCCATCAATCGGACAAATCCTCATTCACCTATATCTTTGCAACCACTTGGCTTTTCATCCTCTATTGAATAATCATATTGCATCTTGCAAATTTCTTCTGTCATTGTTTGTCCACCACCAAATTTAGCACCTATTTCAACGCACCTTGGTTCTGTGCCCCCAATTACACACCATTTTCCAGCGCCACCATCGTTGTCGTCCATTGAGCTACTTGAACTGCTTGGCGTTACGCTACTGCTACTAGATGTACCATCACTGCAGATGTCTTCAGAACAGGAAAAAGTGAACGCTAAAGCGGCGAAAATGCTCGCAACCATTGCGATTTTTGCAAGAAATCCAACTCTGTTCATAAGAACCTCCACGTTGAGGGTTAATCTAATTAATATAGACATATTTTTCTAAATTCTCCCCATTATGAAAACAGCCCTCTTTCTCTTAGCAACTGGTTTCGAAGAACTTGAATTCGTTGCCCCCTACGACATTCTACACCGCGGCGGGATTAAAGTCCAAACCGCCTCCATTAGTGATAAAAAAGAAGTTACAAGCTCGCATAACATAACAGTTGTGGCAGACTCGCTTTTATCGCAGATTGAGGCTGTGCTATTTGATATGCTTGTTTTGCCAGGCGGCGGGCCAGGCACCGAAAACCTGTTGAAAAGCGATTTGGTAAAAAAATTGCTGATAAAAAGCTATGAGGAAGGCAATAAAATTGCCGCTATATGCGCGGCTCCAAAAGTTTTGGCGAGTGCTGGAATTCTCACCGACCACGAAGCCACAAGCTTTCCGGCGGTAAGGGCAGATGTTGAACCTTTTTGCAAAAAATATTTGGATGTTCCCGTTGTTGTTAGCGGAGAGATAATAACATCTAGAGGAGCAGGAACAGCCGCAGAGTTTGGCTTTTGCTTGCTTTCTGTGCTTGAAAACTTGGAGCTGGCAGAAGAGGTTAAAGGAAAAATGAAGTTTTGAGAATTTCTATCTTTTCCGAGTATGCTAAAAAAACTCTCCTCTTTCGCAGGTATAAAAGGTCCCCTTCTAACCATAGTTATGGACGGTGTTGGGATTTCCAAAAACGAAGTGGGCAATGCGGTGGCTTTTGCTCGCAAACCCACGCTTGATAACCTCTTTGCCAAATATCCAAACATAACGCTCAGAGCGCACGGCACAGCCGTTGGAATGCCAAGCGATGAAGATATGGGCAACTCCGAGGTTGGGCACAATGCCATAGGTGCAGGGCAGGTTTATAATCAGGGAGCAGCCTTGGTTGCAGACTCCATAAAAGCAGGCGAGATTTGGAAAAGAGATGCTTGGAAAGAAATTGTAAAAGGCGCGGCAAACGGAACGCTCCATTTTATAGGTTTGTTTTCAGACGGAAATGTGCATAGCCACATAGACCACCTTAAAGCCATGATAGCAGAGGCAAAGAAAGAAGGCTTGAAGCGTGTTAGAGTTCATATTCTCCTAGACGGGCGCGATGTTCCAGAAACAAGTGCTTTGGAATATGCCCAGCCTTTTGAAAAATTCTGCGCTGAACTCAGCGATTCCGCTTTTGATGTTTGCATAGCGAGCGGCGGCGGCAGAATGAAAATAACAATGGATAGATACGAGGCCAACTGGAAAATGGTTGAGCTCGGTTGGCAAATTCACGTGCTTGGGGAAGGCGATAAATTTGAGAGCGCATCGATTGCGATAAAAGCATTGCGCGAAAAATACAAAGGCACAATAGACCAAGATTTGCCGCCCTTTGTAATCGCAAAAAACAACGAGCCTGTTGGCACAATCAACGATGGCGACTCGGTGGTGTTCTTCAACTTCCGCGGGGATAGGGCTATTGAAATAACGAGAGCCTTTGAAGAAAGTTCCTTCACCCACTTTGACCGCAAACGAGTTCCAAAAGTCACTTATGCCGGAATGCTTCAATACGATGGCGATTTAAAACTCCCCAACCGCTTTTTGGTTCCTCCTCCAGCGATTAAAAACACAAGCGGCGAGTGGTTTGCAAAATGTAGCTTAACGCAATTCGCCTGCTCCGAAACGCAGAAATTTGGGCACGTGACATATTTCTGGAATGGCAACCGCTCCGGCAAATTTGACGGCGAAACATATCTTGAAGTTCCAAGCGATGTTATCCCATTTGAGCAACGCCCTTGGATGAAATCTGCGGAGATAGCAGATGCGATGATAGAGGCACTCAAAAGCGGCAAATACAGCACCTTGCGTTGCAACTTTGCAAACGGCGATATGGTTGGGCACACGGGTTCTTTCCGTGCTGCAACTATGGCTGTTGAGTCGGTGGATTTGGCGATTGCCCGCATTTTGCCCGTTCTTGACGCTATGGGCGGAGTTGCTTTGATAACCGCAGACCACGGCAATGCAGACGAAATGTACGAGATAGACAAAAAGACAAAAGAGCCAGCGAAAAATAAAGACGGTTCTTTTAAAGCAAAAACAGCTCATACGTTGAATCCTGTTCCATTTATCCTCTACGATAATGCAACGGGCGGCAAACTGAAGCTGAAAAACATTCAGAATGCAGGTCTTTCAAACATTGCGGCTACAACTGCGAATCTTCTCGGCTTTGAAAAACACGAAAGCTGGGACGAATCGCTGTTGGTAATTTGACAAAACAGAAAATTTTTTGTATATTTATTTTGCTATTATTAACTAAATAGGAGTTTACTATGAAAATCTCTCGTTTTTCCTTGGCGGCAACCTTAGGGCTTGCCTTGATATTCACACTTTCCTGCTCTTCAGATGACGGAGGGGGCGGAGACGGAGATAATAAAGGAAAGAGCTATGGTCCTGGTTGCTGGGGTAAATATGGTACTCCAAAATTCTGTAGTGAATTTAAAGATGATATTGCTACGGAGACTAAAGAAAACTGTTTAGAATATGAAGGCGAATTCAAGCCAGAAGGTTGTCCAACTAACTGGAAAGCAAGATGTATACACCCCTCAATTGATTATATGGTCTATTATTTCTATGATAGTGCTACTGCTGATGCAGCGATTAAACAATATGGCACTTGCACAGAGAAATAGAAATCATTTTTATATATTACCATATAATATATGAGCAACCATTATAATATGCCTGTATTGCCAACGGCTTCTTCTCCGCTGGTGACAATCACTGTGGACAACAAAGAAGTTCAGGTTCCTGGCGGCACAAATCTCATAGAGGCTCTCAAAGCGGTAGGAATAGAAACCCCGCATTTGTGCTATCACGGATATTTGCCAGTTAGCGGAAACTGCCGCCAGTGCTTGGTTGAGGTTGACGGGCCTAGAGGAATGGCACTCACCATCGGTTGCTACACACCTGTGCACGCAGGCATGAAGGTCGCAACCCCGGCAAGCAGCCCTCGCGTTGCAGAAGCGCGCAAGGCGGTTTTGGAATTTTTGCTTGTGAACCACCCACTGGATTGCCCAATTTGCGACAAAGCCGGCGAGTGCATGCTCCAAGAAAATTATGTGATGGCAGGAGCCTCAAATAGCAGGTTGAGCCCCGAAGTTGGAAAGCTCTACCACGGAAACCCCGAACACGCATCCACCGATAGCAAGGGGCAGCACAGAGGCGGCAAGCGGGTTGATTTAGGACCTAGAATTGCACTAGACGAAGAACGCTGCATTCAATGCGACAGATGCGTTAGGTTTATGCGCCACATTGCAGGCGATGAGCAGTTGCAGCTCGCATCAAGAGGCGGGCACACTTATATCACAACATTCCCAAACGAAAAACTGAACCACCCCTACGACAGATGCCTCAGCGATATTTGCCCCGTTGGAGCATTAACCGATAAAGCCTTCCGATTTAGAAAGCGCGTTTGGGCTTTGAGCAAAGTCCCAACCATATCAATGGACGATTCCCTCGGCGCAAATATATGGGCAGACCACGCAGACGGAGTTGTTTACAGAATCACGCCGCGTTGCAATGCAGAGGTGAACAGAAGCTGGCTTTCAAATGCGGCAAGAGATGTGGTTCAAACAATACACGAAAACAGATTGCTAAGCGGCGATATTCCCAAAGTTGCAGAGCTTATAAAAGAGACAAAAGGAAAAATAGCCATAGTTCTTGGCACCACCTGCACAGCGGAAGAAATTGCCGCATTCAAAAAACTCGCTGAAAAAATTGGCAACAAAGCACAACTTTTTGGCGGTTCCTTTTTGCCGGTTCAAGCAGCAGACGGCATTGCCCGCTCTGGCGACCCTGTTGCAAACAGAGCCTGCCTTGAAAAAGCTGGCATAAACGCAAACTTAAAAGAGTCTTTGCAAAAGGCAAAAGATTTTGAACTTTTAATAACAGTTTCCGCAGACTTATGGGACTACGCCCCCAAAGATGCGGCCGTTTTGGATAAAATTGAAAAGCACATAGCTTTAAGCCCATTCAACGGAAATACCGTACAAAAAGCAACTCTTGCAATTGGTGTTCGCCACTGGATTGAAAATTTTGGCACAATGATCAACAGCAAGGGTCTAGAACAAAAATTACAAGGAGTTCCCACAAAAGAAGCAGCAATGATAGAAAACACAGCAAACATAGCAGAATCGCTATGGGAACTGATATAAATTATTAATATGAATAAACATTTTTTTCATTTTATATTTTGTTCTTTGATATTCACAGTATCTGCAATTATTTTATTTCCAACAGAAGACATAGCTCATAAATCAGAACTTCCTGTTCTTGGACAAAGCGCACCTCGTTCAATTGTAGCGCAAATATCCTTTGATGTTCTAAAAAGCCCGCAAGAATTAGAAGATGAAATGAAAAGAGCCAAAGATAAGGTTCAACCTGTGTTTGAATACAGTGATGAAGCCACCAAAAAACTTTCTGAAAATTTTGACCTGCTCATATCGCAAATCGAAACTTATAGCAAATTGCAAGCGGAAATATCAAATGCGGCAGCCGTGGAACAGAGAAAGATAGCTGTTACTGGAGATTTATACCAATCCATTGTGCGCAAAATTTCGTCTGCTGCTTTAAATCAACTGGTTCAAAATGCAACGGCCATAGATACATTGAAAAACATTTTTAAAACAATGCTTTCGCAAGGCATTTCAAATACTTTAATAGCAGAGCGAGCAAAAGATGTCACAATGTTTAAAGAATCTCGCAATTTAAATTCTGTTAATTATATATTGTATTCAAAGCAAGAGGTTTTGCTAATCAAAAATGGCAAAGATTCAATCGTGGAAAGTTCTTCCATTCGTCTAAAGGAAATTTTAATAGATGCCGTTTTAGACAAATATAAAAACGCTTTTAATTCAAATCCCGGAATAACCAGCGCATTTTATGAAATTTTGTATGTGTTTGTATCGCCAAATATATTTTATTTGGATAAAGAAACCGAATCACGCAAAGCTGTTGCAGCAGCGCAGGTGAATCCCTCAAAGGGCATGATTCCTCGCGGAATGGAAATAATATCGCAGGGTTCAATAGTCACAAAAGAAACTTTGGAAAAAATTAAAGCAATGCAGAATGCCATTCAAAAAGATTCCGTTTCGTTTTTTTATACGGCTACTTATGGGCAGTACATATTGTATTTTATGCTCATTTCCACGCTTTCTTTTTATCTATGGTATTTTCGTTTAGATAGAAAAGTTCGCCCTTTGCATATATGGGCAGTTTCCATTATACTGATAGCCCAGATTGTACTATTCCGCATAGTTCACGATTTCTTTTCCATATTCATTCAAAACGAATACCTGAATATAATTTGGTTTTATCCCTTTGCATTCGCTCCTATTTTAATATCGGTTCTCTATCCGTTTAGAACAGCTATAACCACATCTGTTTGGAGTTCCGTGTTAATCGGAGTTTTTGCATACTACGATTTATCACTCTGCATAGTTGCGTTTTTCATATCGTTTGCTATGAGTTTAATAGTGAATAATATAAGATACAGAGTTAGGTTTATGCAGGCGTTTGGAGCAGGGCTTGTTATTTTTGCTGTGTCGCTGCTTGGAATTTTGCTTTTGCGAAACAGCGTGTCTTGGGAGGCTTATTGGCAAAACTTTTTGCTCGGTGCTGCAAATTTGCTGTTAAGCGTAACTTTTGTATCTGTTTTTTGCAATATTTTTGAAAGGCTTTTTCAAATAACAACAAACTTGAGATTGGTGGAACTCTCCGATTTCAATCACCCTTTGCTCAGGCATTTGTCTGAATATGCTCCGGGCAGTTTTCACCACAGCATTCAAGTTGGAAACCTTGGAGAAATAGCAGGGGAGAGAATTGGAGCAAATACTCTTTTAATAAGGGTAATGGCACTTTACCACGATATTGGCAAAACTATGCGCCCCGAATACTTCACAGAAAATCAAAGATTTGGCTACAACCCTCACGATAATCTATCTCCTTACGATTCAATAAAAATTTTAAGAGCGCACGTGGAAAGAGGGGTTGAATTTGCCGAAGAATACAATTTACCGGATTCCATCATAGCCGGCATAAAAGAACACCACGGAACCAATGTGGCATATTATTTTCACAACAAGGCTAAAGAGATGTACACAGACAAAGAGATAGATGTAACTGATTTTCGCTACAAAGGCTCCATACCTCACAGCAAAGAATCTGCGGTGCTCATGCTTGCCGATGCAATAGAAGCAACAAGCCGTTCAATGCAAAATTCCAAACCAGAACAACTGTCAAAAATGATTCAAAAAACCATAGAAGATAAAATGTTTGAGGACCAACTCAACGATTCTGGTTTAACTATAAACGATTTAAAAGAACTCGGTGAGGGATTTTTGCAGGGTTTAGAAGGCAGCACTCACACAAGAGTTCAATACCCCACCAGCGTATTTTCAAAAAGGCGGCAAGAAAACGGAGAATTATAGGTTTGACTTTTTTGGATAAATATCAATGCGTAATTACGGAAGCCAGAGACATGGTTAAACCCTCTTTGGATCTTTCAGATAAAATGATGCGCCAAGTAGCTGAAAATTCTCCAAAGGGTTTGAGAGAACGCATTACGCAAACAGTGGAAAAACCGGGTAAAAGGCTCCGTTCAATTTTGCTTTTTTTGCTCTCGCAAAGCAACGGAGAAACAAAAGATTTAGAGAGAATGGCAAGGGCGGCAGCAAGTGTTGAAATGTTGCACCTCGCAAGCCTAGTGCACGACGATGTTATAGACCGTAGCGAGTTTCGCCGCGGAGTGAGTTCCCTGCATCACGATTTTGGAAATAAAATAGCCGTTCTTGCTGGCGACTATATGCTTGCGCAATCTCTTATGTTTGTTGTTAACGAAGAAGACCGCCGCATTCCGCAAAGCCTTGCAAAGGCTGCAAGTGCTCTTGTTGCCGGAGAAATTTTGGAAGTGGATTTGGCTGGAAACATAAATATTTCTTTTGAAGATTATATACGCGTAATAGAAGGCAAAACTGCATCTTTGCTTGTGTCTTGCGCGCAAAGCGGAGCGATTTTGGCTGGATACGACAATGAAATAGTTGAAGCATGCGGAGATTTGGGGTTAAATTTTGGCATAGCCTTCCAAATAATAGACGATATTTTGGATTATGGCATTGGTGCAGAAGCCCTAGGAAAGAGTAATTTTGGCGATTTGCAAAATGGTTTAATAACGCTTCCACTTTTACTATATTTTCAGAAAAACCCGAAAGAAGAAATGGAAATGCTTGTTAAAAATGCTACCGAGCCAAATGCTGCAACTTTAATAGTTGAAAAATTGAAGAATTCAAATTGTTTTGAAGAGGCAAAAACAATAGCCTGTTTGCATTTATCCAAAGCAACAGAAATATTAGAAAAATTGCCCAAGAGTCACATCAACACATTGCTCAAAGATTTTTTTGAAGCAATGACAGAAAGGAGGAACTAATGTTCAAACGAACCTTTATTTCGTTTTTTTTCTTATCCGCAGTATTTCTCTCTTCTTGCGGAGACCACACGTTTGATGAGTTAAACAACTTATTAAATTGCTCTGACATAGAATGTATTTTAAATGAAATCATTGCCAAAACAGGATGGCTTGCGGAAAATGAAAATTTAGATAGCATTCCGGTTGTGGTTGATGGCGATACAACCGATTTGCCATCTAAATCTGATTTGGCATCAAAATTTCCACCCATAGGCGATCAGGGACAATACGGAACCTGCGTTGCCTGGGCAACTGGTTATAACTTGAAAACCTCCTTAAACGCCATAGACAAAAACTGGAGCGAAGCTGATTTGAGAAAACCTGCAAATCAAACAAGCCCCAAAGATTTGTGGTTTGTAATAAGCTCAGCAGACAAAGGCTCAAATTGCGGCGGAACGAATTTTGAACCTGCTCTAGATGCTTTGATTTCAAAAGGAGCCGCAAGTTTGAGTTCTGTTCCCTACAGCAATATGGGAAATTGTTCGGGAACTTCATCTGGCTATGCCAGCAACAAGCTGGGTAATTACAGAAAAATTGGTGCCAATACTACTTTGGCTGGAGGCAATAACAAAGAAGGAATGACACAAGGCAATTTCAAGGGTTATTTGGCACAAGGCAGGCCAATTTTGTTTGGCGCAAAGCTAGGCGATAGATTTATGAGATGGAACAATGCTTCTGTTATAAGCTCAGATACATACAATAATCCCGGAATGCAGCACGCCTACCACGCTATGATTCTAGTCGGTTACGACGACAGCAAAAAAGCCTTTAGGGTTCGCAATTCGTGGGGAGACGACTGGGGCGACAAAGGCAGCATTTGGGTTGATTACGATTTCTTTTTGAACAAATTTTGCTTTACCGCTTTTGTAGCGCAAAACTCTGGTGCCAGTGCCAGTGCAAAACAATCGCTTTCAAACGATTTGCAAATAATTTCTGTGGAAGATTCTGTTCCAAATAAAAATTCACCTAGGGAAAGAGTTTTTTCGTACCATAAGCTCAATTCGGGAAATGTGACTTATATGTACTATAACGCTTTTAACGTAAATGAAAATGGAATTATTTACGAAGGCACAGCTAAGCAGCAATCCATACGCTACACAATGCCAAAAATCACCGGACAATATTATTTGGTTGTTTATGCAGAACCCGATGATTTTTACTTTCTAGCCGCAGATAACGGGAGACCTCTGCGATTTGCAGATGGCGTTATGCAAAATGATATAGCCCCTGCGCCAAATTCAAAAGCAATATCCGTGCAGGAATTGGGTGGCAAGCAAAATGCTTATACTCCGGCAGAAATAAAACTGGTTTTGCGGAACAGAAAAAAATGAGAAATGCAATGGCTTACATATTAGTTCTCATTCTGGCCACCGCCTGCAATGCTCAAACTGTGATTAAGCCAGAAGAAATAATAAAAAATTTGGCAAGCGGCAAGGCAATGCAAATTAGAGGAGCCATTATAGATGGCGATTTGAATTTTAACAAGATAGATGGCACTCGAACAAATGGAAATGTATATTTTGAGAAATGTATTTTTAAAGGCAATGTTAAGGCAGAGGGGGTTCGTTTTAATGGCAATGTTGTTTTTTTTGCGAGTGAATTTCAAAAAGATGCTGATTTTCAAAACGTTTCCATTTTTGGCAATGTGAATTTCAGCAAGAGCATTTTCAAGGGAAAGGCCATTTTTGCAAACTCAGCGGTATGGGCAAAAAACAGTTACTTTAGCGAGATTAAAGCAAGCGGCAAATTTTCACTGGAAGGAAGTGATTTTCACGGCGATTTGTCGCTAATGGATTCGGAATTTTCCGACACATTCTCTTTGCAAGAAACTTTTGTTTTGGGAAATTTGCAAGGTTCAAACACAAAGTTCAACGGCAGCACAGATTTTTCTATGTTAAATGTTTTGCGAAGAACTATATTCAAATATGCGACTTTTAAAAATGAACCGGATTTTTCAAATAGCAAAATAGCGAGGGAGTAGTTTTATGTTTCAAATTGCGTTGAAAGAGCTTAGAGCTGGGCACGTTCTTGCAAGGAGCATTTACCGCGATACTGGAGAAATAATGCTTTCTAACGGTTTCAGAATGACACCGGATGTTAGCACAAAACTTGCCGCCATTGGCATAGACAGAATATGGGTGCAAGAAGAGGGGTTGGAAGACCTAGAAAGCGAAGATTTGGTTTCTGAAGCTACGATTAACCAGAACGTTCTTTTGCTGAGAAAAACTGTTTTGGATTTTCGCTCAAAAATGGGGCTTATCAAAAATAATTCCGAGGAGCCAGTTCCCACCCCAGAGGAAATTCTCGGCAAACCAGAAGCGATAAAAGAAGCACTTAACATTGCGGCTTTTAGAAAAGTAGCCGCAGAAATTTATCAGGAACTCAAAAAAGCAGACCCTTCTCTTTTGCACATAACAGGCACTCGCTCTCTTGGAAATTTTTACGAACAACAGTCCGTAGATTGTGCCATAGTTGCCGCATTGCTTGCAAAACGCTACAATTTTACCCCAGACGAAATTGAAGACACAATTTTGGCAGTATTGCTTATGGACATAGGTTACTTTATTTTGCCAGACCACGTATTAAGCCTGAATTCAAAGTTATCTTTGCAAGAATTGGAACTTAGAAAACAGCACCCGAATTATGGTTATGAAATTATCAGGATATGCAATCTCTCTTTGATTTGCGCAAATGTGGCTCTGCAACATCACGAGCGACAAGACGGAGGCGGCTACCCTCGTAAGCTAACTGGAACAAATAACCCGCCTGTGCGCCCAACAGGACCAACAGTTAAAGGAAAAATAAATAGATATGCAGAAATAGCCGCAGTTGCTTTGGATTATATTTCTCTTATATTTCCGCCACCAGGCGTTACCGCCCAAACGCCGATAAGCAGCATAAAATTTTTGGTGCGGCTTTCTGGAGCAAAGCTCAATTCCTCCATTGTTGAAACCCTCATTGCAATGATTCCCGTATATAGCTCAGGGGATAGAATAATGGTAACTTCTGACGGCGAAGGAAAATTAGATGGCTGTGTAGGAATAGTGATGCGCTCAAATACAAAGGAGCAGAACAGACCCGCCATTGTTTTGATATATAATAAAGATGGTGAAAAAATTCCACCCGTTGAAATAAATCTGTGGGAAAGAAAAGATATAGAAATAAGGGAAGCAAAACTAGGCGAAGGAGTTGCTTAAGTATAGAAGCACACTTTGTTTCGCCCCGTATTTTTGGCTTGGTAAAGGGCTTTGTCTGCCATATCGAAAATTTCTGTCTCTGAAGAATTTATGGAGGGATAAACAGAAGCTACGCCAATACTCACGGTTGCAGATGGCAAATTTGGCACTTCCATTTCTTGCACGGATTGGCGAATTTTCTCTGCGTGCTCGGTAGCACTTTTTGGGGTTGTGTTTGGCATCATTAACACAAATTCTTCACCACCCCAACGCGCAACAAAATCTGCTGGCCTTCTCAGCATAGAAGTAATTTTTTGGGCGAGTGTGCGCAAAAGAACATCGCCTTGCGCATGTCCGTATTCATCGTTATATA
>Ga0268262_10000755_pt1 | contig 41996 bp, 42 predicted proteins | sample TergutNc150P3_FD_190354 | JGI IMG/M metagenome (GOLD analysis project Ga0268262, IMG submission 190354) | Nasutitermes corniger P3 segment gut microbial community from laboratory colony in Florida, USA - Nc150 P3 (SPAdes) (version 2) | ecosystem: Host-associated > Arthropoda: Insects >...
GGAAAAAATCTTAGAAAGGAGCGATAATGATTAAACGTTATTTACTGCTTTATTTCTTTGTTCTCACTATTCCCCTTTGCCTTGCTCTTTTGGTCTGGCAGTCCAACAGGTATCAAAATCTTGTAAAGGAATTAGATCGATTGGAACATTCGCAAACTGAATGGATTGAAAGCAATAAACGTCTTATTGCCGGGATTGGCGAATACTCGTCTCCGGAAAGAATAGAAAGCGTCGCGAAAAGCCGGCTTGATTTGCAAAAGATACCGCCTGAGTATTTTCTTCAGGTAAAAATTACGGGGGGGAAGGGGCATGGATACTGATTTAATGGGTATTGGTGAGCTTTCCGGTTTAATGAATGCCCGCCATATTTCATTTACGCCTAACAGCGGTTTCTCCTCAGTAGCCATTGATTCCCGCGCCGTAAAAGAAGGCGCCCTTTTCTTCGCTCTCAGCGGTTCTTCCAATGACGGACATGAATTTGTTAATTCCGCGTTTGCTTCCGGCGCAAGGGGCGCCGTCGTCGCGTCCTCAAAACTGGATGAATTTGATTTAATAAACGCCGCTAAAAAAGCCGGCAAAGATTTAATCGTAGTTGAAAATACTTTGAAAGGGTTACAGGACGCTGCTAGGGTCTACCTTGAAAAATTCCCCAATCTTAAAAAAGTCGGGATAACGGGCTCGTCCGGAAAAACCACGACAAAAGAGATTACCGCGGCGATTATCTCCTGCGAAAAAAACACTGTAATGAACAAAGGGAATCTTAATTCCGAGACAGGACTTCCGTTATCTGTTTTTGAAGTCCGCGCAGAGCATGAAGTTGGAGTTTTTGAACTTGGAATGAACAGACACAATGAGATATTGGAAATCGCCGAAGTTCTTAAACCAAACATCGCGTCGATAACAAACATAGGTTCCGCCCATATCGAATTTTTCGGCAGTAAAACTAAAATTGTTAACGAGAAAAAATGTATCTTCAGTTTCTTAAAAGATAACGACGTCGCCCTCATTCCGGCAAACGACGAGTACGCCGACGAAATGGCGGACGGCGTTGCGGGAAAAATTAATTTTTACAGTCCCGATAACTTTAAGGAGTTTAAAGGAGCCCGTAGTCTTGGTTTGGAAGGCACTGAAATTATCTGGGCGGGTGAAAAAGTTCACTTTGCCCTTCCCGGCAAGCACAGTCTTGACGACGCTATTGCCGCCATCGCCATAGCGAAAGAGATTCCCGTTTCAGATAACGCGATTATTCGCGGGCTAGAATCAGTTAAGCCGCTCTTCGGCAGGCTTGAAATCATTAACGGAGAGCGCACTACGGTAATCCGCGATTGTTACAACGCTAATCCGGAGTCAACGGCAAAGAGCGTTGAATTCTGCGATTCGCTTGAATGGCCCGGAAGAAAAATTTATGTAATTGCCGACATGCTTGAATTAGGCGGCAGTTCTGTCTCTGAACATGAAAAATTGGGATTCCTTTTATCAGTGTCCGGGGCAAAAAAAGTTTTTCTTTTTGGCAATGAAATTAAAGCCGCTCTTTCCGGCATGGAAGAACACGGCAAGCCTGTTTTTTACTCAAACGATATTATCGAGCTGACAGACGCGATTAACGGTTATGTGAATAAAGGCGATCTTGTTCTGCTTAAAGGTTCGCGGGGATGCGCGCTTGAAAGATTAACTGATATGTTAACGGGGGTAAGCAATGTTTCATGAGTTTTTTGATCTTTTATTCAGTTATTTCTCTCCTTTCCGCGTATTCGCGTATTTAACATTCAGAGGCGCGTTTGCCGCGCTTACTACGCTGTTAATTTGCTTTATCTTCGGCGGAAGGATTATTGAATATTTACGAAAATTAAAAATCGGTCAGTCTGTGCGCGAAGACGGTCCGCAGACTCATCTTGTAAAATCGGGAACGCCGACAATGGGAGGAATATTTATTATTCTTTCTGTCGTAATTGCCATGCTGTTCTGGGGCGATTTACATAATAAATCAATCTGGATAGCGATGGGCGCGTTTTTAGGGTTCGGCGCAATCGGGTTTATAGACGACTACTTAAAAGTTACGCGGCATAATTCGGAAGGACTTCCCGCGTGGATAAAACTCGCCGGACAATTCGGAATAGCGATTGTTATTGTACTGATAATTTATTTTACAGGCGGTGAAAACGTAACAGCTTTGTATATTCCTTTCTTTAAAGAGCCTGTTTTAAACATGGGCTGGGTTTGGATTCCGTTTGCCGTTTTGCTGGTCGTAGGCGAATCAAACGCGGTTAATTTCTCCGACGGTCTGGACGGACTTTTGGCAGGACTGTTAATACTGGTATTCCTTACATTGGCGATTCTTACATACATTACGGGGCGCATAGACTATTCAACATATCTTGGAATACCTTATATTCCCGAAGCCGGAGAACTTACCGTATTCTGCCTTGCCGCCACAGGCGCTTGCGTCGGCTTCCTTTGGTTTAATTGCAATCCGGCGGATGTTTTTATGGGCGATGTCGGAAGCCTTTCATTGGGCGGCGTAATCGCTGTTATTTCATTAATCACAAAAAAAGAAATATTACTTCTTGTTATCGGAGGCGTATTCGTTATAGAAATTGTGTCAGTCATTCTGCAGGTTGCGTCTTTTAAACTGCGGAAAAAGAGAATTTTTAAAATGGCGCCCTTGCATCATCATTACGAGCTTTTAGGCTGGTCGGAAAACAGGACTGTTATCCGGTTTTGGATTTTAGGGGGGTTATGCGCAATTATAGCCCTATCAACTTTAAAGATACAGTAGGAGAATGAATGTACAGGTTTGACGCGGAAAAAGCGCAGAGTCATAATCCAATTCACCTCTTTTATTTATGCGTAACGCTGTTAGTGGGAACAGGGCTTGTAACCCTTTATTCCGCGTCATATTCATTTGCCGCGCGCTTTTTCGGCGACGGAAATTATTTTATCGTAAGACAACTGTTTTTTTGCGCGGCGGGAATTATCTGCTTCTTTATCTTCTCCCGCATTAAACTTGATATACTCAGAAAATGCGTTATACCGTTTGTCTGCATTGCGGCGGGACTATGTATTTTAACACTGATTCCCGGCATAGGCGTGGAGCGTTACGGCGCGTCGCGCTGGATTGAAATAGGCTCGTTCTCCTATCAGCCGTCTGAAATGGTTAAGTTTGTACTGCCGTTGTACCTTGCCCACCTGCTTGATAAAAAAGTCAATAGCCTTGACAGTTTTTTCTCAGGCGTATTGCCGCCTGTTGTGGTTACGGGACTTTTCTTCGCTCTTATTTACGGGCAGAATAACTTCTCCACGGCGGTTTTTCTTATCTTTAACGCGATGATTATCTTCTTCCTTGCGGGAATACGTTTCCGTTACTTCATTGCGGCTGTCGCGATGATTGTTCCGGTTTCCGCGCTTTTAGTTTTCACAAAAGAACACAGAGTCAGGCGTTTGGTCAGTTTCTTAAGACCGCAATGGGATCCGCTTGGCGCGGGTTTTCAGGTTAATGCGAGTAAGGACGCTATTATTTCGAGCGGCTTTTGGGGCAAAGGCATAGGAGAAGGAAGCAGAAAATTGGCGAGTATCCCGGAAATTCATTCCGATTTTATTTTCAGCGCGTATGTTGAGGAAGCGGGATATATAGGCGTTCTTTTGTTCTTCGCCCTGTTTACCGTTTTTGCGGTTCTTGGATATAAAGCTTCGTTGAACAGTAAATCAATATTCGGAAGATTGTTGGCGGGCGGATTAACAACGCTGATAACGACGCAAGCCATGCTTAACACGGCGGTTGTTTCGGGAGCGCTTCCCGCGACGGGAATACCGCTTCCTTTCTTTTCAGCAGGCGGTTCTTCGCTTCTTACAACGATGATTTGCGCTGGACTTATAGCGAATGTGGCAAGAAACGACACAATTACAAGCAGCGCTAGAAATCCAATTTACGACGTATCGGAGGAACAATATGATATCTGAATATTATTATGAAGCTAAATCCTCCGAGAGTATGCTGTTAAAAAAGAAATCCGCGGAAAAAATAGAGAAAGGACTTAAAAGACTTTTAATTATAGCCGGTATTATTTTCGCCGCCGAATTAATTTGGCTTCTTGGAATAAGTCCTTTTATTCCGTTCTCCACTGTTGAAGTTCAAGGATTTTCGGATTTATCGCGCTCTCAAATTCTTTACCTTGCCGGTATTGACGACAACTCTTCATATTTTTCAACTAACGTTAACCTTGTAAAAGAAAGACTATCATCCAATATTCTTGTGGAATCGGCAGTTGTCATGAAGCGTTTCCCGGATAAATTGTCAATCTATTTAAATCCGCGCAAGCCCGCCGCCGTTACTCTGGTAAATACAACTTCGGGTCAAGCCATGATGTACATAGACAGGCACGGAGTTATTTATAAATTTGAAGAAACCGCATCAATGGAAAAAAATGATATTCCTGTTATTTCGGGAATAGAAAATCCTCAGCTTAATATGCAGCTGCCTACGGCTCTTGTTCCGCTAATGAATAATCTCGGCGAGATTTCTGTATCGTCGCCTGAATTGTTATCCGCCATTTCCGAAATAAGACTGGAAAGGAAAGCGTGGGACGGTTATGACCTTGTGCTCTTTCCGGTTCACAGTTCCATAAAGGTGAGGGTAGAGAATAATTTAACAGAAGAAGGACTTAGGTATATGCTGCTTATGTTAAATGTGTTTGAAAGGGACAATAATCGTCCTGGGGAAATTGATTTTAGATCCGGTATGGGTTCATATAAAGTTAAGGAGTTGTCCTGATGAGTAATGAAGTAGTAGTGTCTTTGGACATTGGATCAACATATGTACGCGCTATTGTCTGCGAACGCGACGCAGGCGGTGTTTTAAAAATAATAGGAACAGGCGTGCGTCCGTCGACAGGTTTAAGAAAAGGAGTAGTGGTAAATATTGAGGCGACCCTTCACTCAATAGAAGAGGCGATTGAAGAAGCGGAAATGATGAGCGGACTTGAAGTCGCCGATTGCTGGACAGGCATAGGCGGGAATCATGTGAACGGGATTAACTCGCGCGGCGTTGTTGGAGTAATAGGAAAAAAACGCGACGCAAGAGAAAGAGAAATAGGGCAGGAAGATATTGATCGCGTAATTGAAGCCGCAAAAGCGGTTGTAATTCCCACGGACAGACAGATACTGGAAGTAATCCCGCAGAATTATAAAGTTGACGATCAGAAAGGCATTAGAAACCCGATGGATATGATCGGAGTGCGTCTTGAATCGGAAGTTCATCTTATTACTGTTTCAGTAACAGGTGCGCAGAATTTAATTAAATGCGTTAACCGCGCCGGTTTCCGCGTGAATGAATTAATTTTACAAACCCTTGCCGCCGGACGCGCAGTTCTTACTCAGGAAGAAATGGATCTCGGCGTTGTGTTAATGGATATCGGCGGCGGAACAACGGACATGCTTGTATATTTGGAAGGCACTCCGTATTCAACATACACTATACCCGCCGGAGGCACGCAAGTCACAAGCGATATATCCATTATAAAAAATATATCGATAGATAACGCAGAAAAAATTAAAATTGATTCGGGTTGTTGCTGGGAAAAAATGCTGGATAACGACGAGAAAGTGATCGTGCCCGGTATTGGCGGGAGACCGCCGATGTCGATTCCGCGTTCACAATTACTTGTAATTATAAAACCCAGAATGGAGGAAATATTTAAGCTTGCAAAACAGCACATTGATTCGTTAAATCTTCCGCGTCCGCTTGGGGGAGGCGTTGTATTAACAGGCGGCGGAGCGCAATTAGCCGGTGTTGTTGAGCTTGCAAACAATATTTTAAGATTACCCGCGCGTATCGGAACTCCGATACCAACGCAGGAATTGGAAGGACTGGTGGAAGAATACCGTACACCTGCTTATGCAACAGCCATAGGGCTCGCGCTCGAAGGCTCTCGCAGGCTGGGTATGGATTCAGGCGAACGAGGCTCCGATATGCGGCTTGGAGAGAAGAAGAACGGAGCCTTTATACATAAATTGATTTCGTGGTTAAAAGAGGAGTTTGCATGAATTGTATAACGTTGTTATAACAATTTGAAAAAAATAAATTATTTTAGTTTGGAGGGGAAGTTAAATGAACATTTTTGCAGTATGTGAAAAGCCGCAGGTATTACAGTTTAAGCCACAGGAGGTATCAGCGTCTTTAAAAGTTGTTTCGGTTAATGATAACGAGGAGATGATAAGGGCTCGCAGTGAAAAGCCGGCTGTTATTAAGGTGATCTCAGCGGGCGGCGGAGGCGGAAACGCGTTAAACCGCATGGTTGAGGCAAATATGAAAGGTGTTGAATTTATTGCGGTAAATACGGATATTCAGGATCTGCTTAAAAAAAGCAAAGCGGATGTTAAATTGCAAATAGGCAAGGAGGTTACAGGCGGCCGCGGAGCCGGAGGAAACCCGGATAAGGGAGAAAAAGCGGCGCTTGAAGATCAGGCGGCGATTGCAGAAACGATAAGGGGCGCGGATATGGTCTTTATAACCGCGGGAATGGGCGGCGGAACGGGAACAGGCTCTGTCCCTGTAATCGCTAGAATTGCAAGGCAATTAGGCGCGCTTACGGTAGCGGTAGTTACAATGCCTTTTGAATTTGAAGGCCGTTACACGATGAGGCTTGCGGAAGAAGGTATCGAAAAACTGCGCGGAGAAGTTGATACATTAATCGTTATCCCCAATCAGCATTTGTTTAAAATCATTGACAGCAAAACAACATATAACAAAGCTTACATGATAGCCGACGAAGTATTGTGCAGAGGAGTGCAGGGTATAACAGACATAATTGTTGAAACCGGTTTCCAGAATACTGATTTTGCCGACGTTGAAACTGTAATGAAAGGAAAAGGCGAAGCGTTAATGGGTATCGGTTTTGGAACAGGGGAAAATCGCGCAATGGACGCGGTTAAAAACGCCATTGATAATCCTCTGCTTGAAGATACCAGCATAGACGGAGCTACCGGAGTTTTAATTAATATTGTGGGACCTGAGGATATAACGTTAGTTGAAATACAAGATATTATTAAAACCATTAAGGAAAAATGCGATCAGGAAGTGCATCTTATTCATGGTCTTCGCATTGATAATAAATTTGAAAACAGTATTCAAATAACGGTAATCGCGACAGGTTTCCCAAGCGAAAAAGAAACGAATACAGAACAATCTCCTTCCGTTGATACAACAATAGATTCCGATTTTATTGATTACAACGAATATGTGAAAATGGTCGAAAGAACAAAGAAACCGGAATATATCTCTTATGTGCCGGAGCGCGAATATCACGATGAAATCGACGTTCCAGCCGTTATCAGAAGACATAGTTTTCAGAAGGAAGAAACAGCTTCTTTTGAAACAGTGGAGAGAAGAATTTGAACAGCAGCGATCTTCTTGCCAGATATTGTTCCCGTCTTTTAGCGATAGAACGCCGTTCTTTGCTTACAAAAGAAAGTTATCGTCTGGAAATTAAGAATTTTCTTGAGTATCTTGATTCTAAAAAGATGCTTCTTAAAAATACAGACGCTGCTTTTCTTACTGAGTATCTTGCTATGCGAAAGAAAGAGAATAAAATTAGTTCGCGTTCAACGGCAAAAGCGATTTCCGCTTTAAGATCTTTTTTCAGATTTGCCATAGACGAAAAACTGGTAAAAGACAATCCGGCGGATATTCTTGAGATTCCAAAGCGGAAAATCAATATTCCCGAAGTAATGGACAAAAAAACCGTAGAAAGTCTTTTAGGCAAGATAGACGCGTCAAAGCCGCAGGGCTGCAGGGACAAATGTCTTTTTGAATTAATTTATTCAGCGGGACTTCGCGTTTCCGAAGTTGTAAATTTAAATATCAAAGATATTGATATCGAGGGAGGATCAGCGAAAGTAAAAGGTAAAGGAAATAAAGAACGCCTTGTGCTTTTTGGGAAAAAAGCCGGCGGTCTGTTAAAGGAGTACCTTAAATCAGCAAGGGTAGAGCTTGCCGGAAAAACAAATAAGACTCAGGCGCTTTTTATAAGCAGAAACGGCAAGCGCCTTTCCAGAAAAGGTATTTGGAAAAATTACGCGAAATTTGCCTTCATTGCGGGTACGTCGTCCCATATTCACACGTTACGCCACAGTTTCGCCACTTCATTATTGGCGGGAGGCGCCGATTTAAGGACAGTACAAGAACTTTTGGGACATGCAGATCTTTCTACAACTCAGATTTATACGCATGTAGATACGGCAATTTTAAGGGAGAATCACCGACGGTATCTTCCTAAATTAAATACGACGGATAGTGAGATTATATGAGAAGAGTTAAAGAAACAGTATTAGCGACGCTTCTTTTAATTGCCGTATGCGCATTTGTTTATTTTATATTCAAAGAAGCAATGCAAAAAACCAACAGGGAATTGGCTAAACGCATTGCAGAATTAAGTCCGCGCGGCGGTACTCCTGAAACCATTGACGGTTTAAGAAAAGCAATTGCGTTATATGAAGATCAGATCGAAAAAAACGTAAGGGAAGGCGCTCAGACAGGAACATACTGGAAAATACTCGCTATAAGACTTGCTGACAAAAATATGCACAATGACGCGCTTGAGGCTTTTGAAAGGGCGATTTATTTTAACACCGAAGACCCGACTATTTATTATTTAACGGGCGTTTCCGCGGCGTCCGCCGCCAAATCCTTGGTGGGATTCTCATCAAACGCGGAAAAAGAAAAGGTTAGATTATTTAAACTTTCCGAAAATTCTTATTTACGGGCGTTGGAACTTGATGCCACATACGCAAAACCAATGTACGGTCTTGGAATCTTGTATGTATTTGAACTTGACAGACCGTTAGACGCGATTCCGTATCTGGAGCGTTATCTGAAAATAAACGTATCGGATTTTTCCGCCATGTTTGTTTTGGCAAGGGCGTATTATTCCACGGGAAAATACGCGGACGCGCTTGAATGTTACGATAGAATAATAAATAAAACTAAAGATAGAAATATTAAAGAAGAGGCTTTTAAGAATAAAGATATTATTCAGGGGATGATATATGACTGAACGCGGTTTGCTTGATTTAAGTATTTCTCTTTTGCCGGGTTTAAAAATAACGGATAAACTGCTGTTATTGCAAGCCTTTGACAACGAAGAAAATTTATTTGTACAATCAAGAGAAAACATAGAAGAAATCCTTAACCGCGCGTTAAGCGCATTTTGGGATATAACGGAAATTCATGAGAAAGCTGGACGTATTGACACAATGTGCCGAATGAGGTCTATTAATTGGGTATCATGGGCTGATACGGATTATCCGCCCTTGTTAAGGGAATCCTATGATCCGCCCGTTGTGCTTTTTTACAAGGGAAAACTTCCCAACCCCGAAAAATCGCTGTTGGGAATGGTAGGAACAAGACACCCAAGCCCGCAATCCGCCGAGCAGGCGTATAAAATTGCGGGTAACATCGGCAAGGCGGGAATATCCGTAATATCAGGTCTTGCTTTGGGAATTGACGCTATGTCCCACCGCGGCAGTTTGATTGGCAACTCGCCCGGATACGCGGTACTGGGATCGGGTATCGACGAAGTATACCCGTCTGTGAACAGACCGCTGGCAAAACGGATATTGGATTCAGGCGGCGCGTTGATTTCCGAGTATCCTCCGGGAGTGCATCCCAGTAAATGGACGTTCCCTGCGCGGAACAGAGTCATTGCCGCCTTATCGCGCGGTGTGCTGATAGTTGAAGCTCCCAAAAAATCGGGAGCGTTAATTACGGCGGCTTTTGCGCTGGATCTGGGAAGAGACTTGTGGGTCGCTTCCTGCGGATTGCAGGAAAACGCAAAGTTTGATAAAAGGGGTACAATGAAACTTGTTAGCGACGGAGCTGAAGTAATTAATTCGGCGTGTGATATATTGGAAAAATGGAATATGGGAACGGGAAGTTCTTATGCTAAAAGAGCGGAAGGAACAAACACAAACATGAATGATTATATCATTTCATTAGCTGATTTTCTAAAAATTGAGATTTAAGGATGGGTTATGGCGGCTGAAAAAACAGAAAAGAAGAGTGCTGAAAAAAAGACTCCGGCAAAGAAGACCACGGCGAAAAAAAGCTCTGCAAAGCAAAAGAAACAAATTCTTGTGATTGTGGAATCTCCGGGAAAAGTAAAAACCATCGAAAAATATTTGGGAACTTCCTATAACGTGAAAGCGTCAATGGGTCATCTTATCGATCTGCCTAAGTCCAGAACCGCGATAGATGTTGAGCATAACTTTGAGCCTGAATACATCACAGTCCGCGGAAGGGCGAAGATTTTAAAAGAATTGCAGTCGGACGCAAAAAAAGCTGAAAAGGTATTACTTGCGTGCGATAATGACCGCGAGGGAGAGGCTATCGCGTGGCATTTACGAAACGCGATCTTGGCAAAAACGGAAAAAGTTCCAATAGAGCGTATCAGTTTTAACGAAATAACTCCGCAGGCTGTTAAAGATGCCGTCTTGAATCCGCGTAACATTGACGAAGAAAAAGTAGCCGCGCAAAAAGCGCGCCGCGTTCTTGACAGGCTTGTAGGTTATAACCTTTCGCCGCTTCTCTGGAAAAAAGTGAAGAACGGTCTTTCCGCGGGCAGGGTGCAATCGGTCGCGTTACGCCTTATCTGCGAAAGAGAAAAAGAAGTTGATAGTTTTATTCCCGAAGAATATTGGACACTGGAAGCGGATTTTAAATTAGGCAGAACATCATACGCCGCCCAGCTTGTTCTGTGGAATAACAATAAACCGGAACTTAAAAACGAAACCGAAGTTAAGACTATCATAGAAAAGATTAAAAACAGCGAATGTGTGGTTTCCGATGTACGCGAAACGGATAAAACAATCCGTCCCAAAGCGCCTTTTACCACATCGCAATTACAGCAGACGGCGGCAAACAGGCTTGGTTTCACATCACGCAAAACAATGCAGGTTGCTCAACAATTATACGAAGGTGTGAGCATCGGCGCGTCGCGCGTCGGTCTTATTACTTACATGCGTACAGACAGCGTCCGTATTTCAAATACGGCGTTGGAAGATGTGCGCGCGTGGCTTGGGAAAAATTTCCCCGGCGAATTGCCTGAAAAACCCGTTGAATACACAGTAGGCAAAAAAGCGCAGGACGCGCATGAGGCAATAAGACCCACATATACGGAATATACTCCCGATTCTGTAAAAGAATCGCTTACAAAAGATCAACTTCGCCTTTATACGATTATCTGGGAAAGATTTGTTTCCAGTCAGATGAATAACGCAAAAAGCAGAACCATCAGCGTCGATATAAAAGTTACGGAAGGACAGGACGAGGGTCTGTTCCGTGTCAGCGGGACAAAACTTCTTGAAAAAGGATTTTATAAAGCAATTAAACTTCTTTCCTCAAAAGATGAAAGCGGAAACACATGTCCTTCGTTAAAAACAGGCGATAAAGTAAACGTAGATAAATTTAAACCGGAACAGCATTTTACTCAGGGTCCCGCCCGCTATTCCGACGCTTCAATAGTTCGTATTCTTGAGGAAAAAGGCATAGGGCGACCGTCAACTTACGCGTCAATTATTTCGGTTCTTTTGGATCGCTACTACGTTACGCGCTCAAATAAACAGTTGGTTCCCACAGTGCTTGGCAAATTAATAAACGAAGTATTGGTAGAAAACTTCCCGCTTTATGTTGACGCCGATTTTACAGCCTCAATGGAAACAAAACTTGATGAAGTAGAGGAAAACAAAGTCAGTTGGCCCGAAATGATAAAGGACTTTTGGTTTCCCTTTAAAACGATAGTAGACGACGTGAGCAAAAAAGTGGAATCATTTAAAGGAACGTTGGATGAAAAAACGGATTTTGTCTGCGAGAAATGCGGAAAGCCGTTGCTTAAAAAATTGGGAAGATACGGATATTTTCTGGCATGCTCAGGTTTTCCCGAGTGCAGAAATACAAAATCAATCCCTCTTGCCAAATGTCCCAAATGTAACGGCGATATAGTCGCGCGGAAGACCAAGGGCAGGGGCAAAGAATTCTACGGCTGTACAAATTATCCGGAATGTGACTTTATAAGCCACTTTAAACCGATAAACCAGAATTGTCCTAAGTGCGGATTTTTCATGGTGGAAAAATACGACAAGAAAAACGGCGCGCATAAGGCGTGTATAAATCCTAATTGCGATTATTTACACAGCGCGGATGATGAGGAATAAAAAAGGAGTAAAAAAATGAAAGAAGACAAAGAAGAACATATTATTAAGCCTCCGGTTATTATTACTGAATATTTATCCTATATGGAATCAGTAAAAGGGTGTTCTGAAAGAACATTGGAGGCATACAAAAACGACTTATTGCATTATGTGAAATATTGCAATAATCATGATATTGTTCTTGAAAAAGCGCAGGCGTACGAAGTGCAGAGTTTTATCGCGGAATTAACCGCGGAAAACATGGCGGCGTCAAGCGTTAATCGTTTTCTTTCGACAATTCGCGGTTTTTACCGCTGGATGGTGCGCCTTAAAAAACGCACCGATAATCCCTGTACCGCTCTGCGTAATATTAAAACGCCTGAAAAACTACCCCATGTTTTATGGGAAGATGAAATGGCGGAGTTTGCCTCTCTCCCTGAAACAACCGGAATCCTCTGGCCCGAAAGGGATAAGGCGCTTATTATGGCAATGTATTCGGCGGGGCTTCGTATTTCAGAACTGGTGTCCCTTTCCATGGCGAATATATCCGCCGATCTTGACGAGGCGAAAATAACAGGGAAGGGCGGGAAACAGCGTTTTGTGTTTTTCAGCGACGAGGCGGTTGCGGCGATTCAGGAATATCTCCCGCAAAGGGCGGAGCTTTTAAAAACTGCCGGAGTTGACGGGAAAAAGACAGCTTTGTTTATCAGCAGAAAAGGACATCCCATTTCAATTCCCGGAGTGCGCTGGATAATTTCCCGTTACGCGCTTCATTCGGGAATGGGCAAAAATATTCACCCGCACGCGCTGCGCCACAGTTTTGCCACTCATCTTGTAAATTCGGGATGCGATGTGCGCATTGTTCAGGAAATGCTGGGACACTCAAGCATTTCCACTACACAGCGTTATACGCATGTTAATCTTGAAAATATGAAAAAAGTATACGCGGCTTCGCATCCGCACGCGGGAGGTTAACATGGGAGAAAAAATAAGAAGCACTACCGTAATAGCGGTAAGAAAAGACGGAAAGGTTGCGATGGCGGGAGACGGTCAGGTAACAATGGGCAATACTGTTATGAAAAATAACGCGCGTAAAGTACGCCGTCTTATGGACGGAAAAGTGCTTTGCGGTTTTGCGGGCGCTACCGCGGACGCGTTTACGCTCTTTGATCGTTTTGAAGAAAAGTTAAAAGAATACTCAGGCGACCTCGCCAGAGCCGCCGTGGAATTGGCAAAAGAATGGCGCATGGATAGAAATTTAAGGCGTCTTGAAGCGCTTCTGCTGGTAGCCGATTTATCAAAAACATTGTTAATTTCCGGCACGGGAGACGTGATAGAACCTGCGGAAAACGCGCTTGCGATTGGCTCAGGCGGGAATTACGCGTACGCCGCGGCGTTGGCGTTTCTTGAGGGAAGCCAGTTTACGGCGGCGGAAATAGCGGAGAAAAGTTTAAAGATTGCAGGTAACATCTGCATTTATACAAATATGCAAATAACATTAGAGGAATTAAACTGATGGAAGAAAAAAAAGAATATACGCCGAAGCAGATTGTAGCGGAACTGGACAAATATATTGTAGGGCAGAAGAAGGCAAAAAGAGCCGTCGCTGTCGCTTTGCGTAACCGCATAAGAAGGCTGAAACTCGCTCCGGAAATTCGCGAAGATATCGCTCCAAAAAATATCCTTATGATTGGACCAACGGGAGTGGGAAAAACCGAAATCGCCCGCCGTCTCGCCAAACTTGCCGGGTCTCCGTTTTTAAAAGTGGAAGCGACAAAATATACGGAAGTAGGCTATGTGGGCAGAGACGTTGAATCTATGGTGCGCGATCTAATGGCGGCGGGATTCCAAATGGTAAAACAGGAAATGCAGGAAACGGTAAAACAAGAAGCCGAAAAACGCGCGGAAGAAGCACTTTTGGATTTATTACTGCCTGTAAACTCAAAAAAGCAAAAAGAGAAAAAAGCGCGCCCCGGTCCGATTATAAAGCCTATGGGTACTTTCTCAATTAACCCTGAAAATTCAAACGGCAGTATTATCGCGACAACATTACAGTTGGGATTTCCCTCTATCAAGAAAAATAAGGAAACTCAAGACGAAGATCAGAGTAACGCGGATACCGCAAGTCAGGCGGCGGAAGAAGTTAAAGACGGTGAAGATGAAAAATTTAGGAATACAAGAGAGAAATTAAGAACAATGCTTCGTGAAGGCAAACTTAACGACAGAACGGTCGAGCTTATGGTTGGACAGAATCCGACATTTCCCGCTTTTGAAATGATGGGCGGCAGTATGGAAGACCTTGAGGCAAGCATTTCCGGAATTGCCGGAATGTTAGGCGGCGGTCAAAAGAAAAAAGTTGTAACTGTTCCGCGCGCGATGGAAATACTAAGAGCCGAAGAAGCCGAGAAACTTGTAGACCGCGACAGAGTAAGCGATGAAGCCCGCCAGCGCGTGGAAGAAACGGGAATAATCTTCATAGACGAAATTGACAAAATCGCGGTAAAAGGCGACAGGGGCGGCGGTCCCGACGTTTCGCGCGAAGGCGTACAACGCGACATTCTTCCCATTGTTGAAGGCGCGACGGTTAACACAAAATGGGGACCCGTCAATACGGATCATATTCTCTTTATCGCGGCGGGCGCTTTCAACGTAAGCAAACCGTCGGACTTAATCCCCGAATTACAGGGAAGATTCCCTCTGCGCGTTGAATTGGATTCTTTGGGCAAGGACGATTTCCTGCGTATTTTAACGGAGCCCAAAAACGCGCTTATCAAACAGTACGTTGAGTTGCTTGGGACGGAAAATGTCGAGCTTAATTTTACTCCGGAAGCAATTGAACACATGGCGGCGCTTGCCGCGGAGGTTAACTCAAAACTGGAAAATATCGGGGCAAGGCGGCTTCATACAATAATGGAAACCCTTTTGGAAGAACTTTCGTTTGAAGCGTCCGATATAGCCCCCGCGAAGGTTGACATAACTGTAGATTATGTCAATCAAAAGCTGGCGGAAATCGTCAAGGATCAGGATCTTGGCAGGTATATTCTATAGTGTAGGACGTTAAAGAGAGGGTTTATTTTTGCCGAAATTTGATATGGGAGGAATGTTATGAATACATTTGCTAAAACTATCGATTTATTACACCGCGCAATGGACGCTAACACTGTCCGCAGGCAGGTTATTGCCAACAATTTGGCTAACGCCAATGTTCCGAATTTTAAACGCACAGATGTCAACTTTGAAAGCGAGTTAAAAAGGGCGCTTGAATCTGAAAATAAAAGACCGGCTATGGAAATGAATATGTCGCACCCGGGACATTTTCCGAATTACAAGGAAAAAGACTACCGCGACGTGCAGATTCGCCGCGTTTTAGATTACACAACAACATACAACAACAACGGGAACAATGTTGACCCGGAAAAGGAATTCATGCTTGCTACGCAGAACCAGATGAGCTATACGCTCTTCGCGCAAGCCGCGGCGTTTGAATTTAGCCAGATAAATCAGGTATTAAGAGGATAAGGAAGGACTAAATGGGAATTTTTAATTCGATAAGCGTTGCGGCGACAGGTTTAACCGCAAACAGAATGAGACTCGACGTTATAGCCAACAATATGGCTAACGTAAGTACGACAAGAACGACAGAAGGCGGTCCCTTCAGACGCAGCCGCGTAGTTATGCGCCCTGTGACGGAAAGTCCGTTTTGGCGTTCTCCGTTCCTTCCCGATTCCATGGACGACGGACTTGGCAAAGGCGTGCGCGTTGTGGAAGTCCAAAAGGATCTTAAAACAGAGCCTCGTTATGTTTACGATCCTACTCACCCCGACGCGATTCTTTCGGGTCCCAGAGAGGGCTATGTAGAAATGCCCAATGTAGACGTTGTTACGGAAATGACGGACATGATTTCAGCTTCGCGCTCTTATGAGGCGAACGCCGCGATTATTGAAGGATCAAAATCTATGTTCCAAAGAGCTTTGGACATAGGAGCAAAATAGATTTCTAATGGGAGGGAATTTTGAAAATTTTTAGTAACCAGGCTTTTGTAAGCGCGTCAGCGGCGCAAAATTATTCGATTACGATGAATCGCAATCATCCAAGACACATGCAGATGCCAGACAGTCCGTACTTTGGAAACGGAAATAAATCTCTCGCGCTTAGGGATACGGTCGGCGCACAGGGCGTTACAAGGGCGGGCGTTTTTGAGGACGCAATGCTTCAGGCGCTGGATAAAGTATCAGGGGCGCAGTTAAACGCAAGCGCCATGCAGAAGGAAGCGATTATCAACCCCGATTCGGTTGATATTCACGATATTACGATAGCCCAGGCGGAAGCGAGCATGGCGCTTGGAGTTACGCGTAATATTTTAAGCAGATTAGTTCAAGGTTGGAGAGACCTGATTAATACAAGATAACATTTATATTCGGGAGGGGATATGAACGAGTTTTTCAAAAAAATCATTTCTAAGATTGCGGGTCTATGGGCAAATTGGTCTTCTATGCAGAAGATCATCATTGCCGTAGTAGCCGTAGTCGTCATCGGAGGAGTTATCGCGCTCTTTCGAGTTTCAGCGACGCCGGTGTTGTCGCCTGTTTTCAGCAGACCAATCACCGATGAAGCTATGCTGGACAGAATATTAACGCGCCTTTATCAGGAAGATGTAGACGTTACCATAACGCCTGATAATATTGTGCGCGTTGCGGACGAAAAGACAGCGCGACGCATGAGGGTAATTCTTATCCGCGAAAATTTGCTTCCGTCGGAAATTGATCCGTGGCAGGTTTTCGACAAAGAACGCTGGACAATTACCGACATGGAGCGTAATGTTAACTTCCAGCGGGCTCAGCAAAGAATGATCTCCGACCATATCAAGGCGATTGAAGGCGTTGATAATGTCGAGTTAAGGATTGTGTGGCCTAAAAGAGAACTTTTTGCCTCTGAGCAGAATCCGGTAAGCGCCGCCGTAACCATCGTTCCGACGCCCGGAAGCGACATTATCCAAAACAGAAAAAAAGTTGAGGGGATACAAAAACTTCTTAAATCCGCAATAGAAGGGTTAAAGGATGATAATATCACCATAACCGATAATTACGGTAATCAGATAAACGATTTCGACGGAATGAAAGATTTTGACAAGCAAGCCCTTACCGAGCGTCAGCAGAAATTCCTTCTGGATATGGAAAAAAGATACAGGGGGCTTGTCCTTTCGTCAATTCAACAGGTATTTACTCAGGATCGCGTAAGGGATCTTAACATAAAATTTGAAATGGATATGTCCCAAAAAACCGTTGATACAAAAGAAAACTTCCCCGTTACGATTAAACCAAGAACACCCGGACTTCCTTATGACGATTCAATTATAAAGGAATCCCTGGTAATCGGAGAAACAAAATCTGATACAAAATGGGAAGGCACTGGATTTAACCCCGAGGGTCCCGGCGGAGTGGAAGGGCAGACGCCTCCCGCATTTAAGGATATGAGTAATTTATACGGAAGAATGAATCAAAGTACTGATGTTACCAATTATGAAATTAACCAGCGTAAATCGCTGGAAGAAAAAAGTCCTCAAATTGATCGTGTAACTGTTTCTGTCAATATTGACGGAGTATGGAAAAGAAAATTTGATGAAAAGAGAAACCCCGTAATTACGAAGGACGGAACCATTGAAAGGGAATATGTTTCGGTTTCTCCTGAGGAGCTTAAAAAGGTAGAAGGATTAATACGCGACGCTATCGGGTATAATTCGGCAAGAGGAGACTCCGTTACCGTAACAAATATTCCGGTGGATCGCACAAAAGAATTTATGGATGAAGACGCCGCGTACTTTAGAAAGAAACAAATGCAAATTACAATAATTATTTTTATCGCGGGTTTGACATTAATGTTATTTGGATTTATGCTGTTTAGGATGATCTCTCGCGAGATGGAAAGACGCAAAAGGCTTGCCGAAGAAGAGCGGGCGCGTCGCGAACAGATGCTGCGGGAGAGCGCAATGGCCGAGGCGGAACAGGAAGGAGAGGACGTCTCCATTTCACTGGAAGAACGCACAAGAATGCAGTTGATGGAAAGCGCTATCAATTTAGCGAAGGAGCATCCGGAAGATGCCGCTCAACTTATCAGAACATGGTTATTGGAGGAATAAACTATGGCAAAGACAGCATTAGCGCCGGGAGCCGCCGTAGGCGGTTCCAAGAAGAAAAATGTAAAAGAATATACGGGACGCCAAAAAGCGGCTATTTTCCTTGTAACAATAGGTTCGGAGATCTCCGCGGAAATTTTCAAATTCTTGCGTGAAGATGAAATTGAAACTCTAACTTTTGAAATTGCAAGGCTTGAAACAATAGACTCGGAACAGAAGGACGCGATTCTTCAGGAGTTCCAAGAGTTGATGATGGCGAACCAGTTCATCTCAACGGGCGGTATCGACTACGCAAGAGAGCTTTTGGAAAAATCACTCGGAAGCCAAAAAGCGATCGATATTATCAACCGCTTAACGTCAAGTTTGCAGGTGCGTCCTTTCGACTTTATCCGCAGAACAGACCCCGCGCACCTTTTGAACTTTATTCAGCAGGAACACCCGCAGACAATCGCCCTTATTTTGGCGTATTTGGAACCGAACAAGGCTTCTATTATTCTGCAAAACCTGCCGCATGAAGTGCAGAGCGATGTAGCGCGGCGTATCGCGACAATGGACAGAACAAGTCCTGAAGTATTGCGCGAAGTTGAACGCGTCCTTGAAAAGAAACTTTCATCACTGTCCAGCGAAGACTACACCGCGGCGGGCGGCGTTGAAAGCATCGTAGAAATACTGAACCTTGTTGACCGCGCTTCTGAGAAGCAGATTATCGAAGCTTTGGAAGACGAAGATCCGGAACTTGCGGAAGAGATCAAGAAAAGAATGTTCGTATTCGAAGATATCGTTATGCTGGACGATCGCGCCATTCAGAAAGTTATGCGCGAAGTCGACTCACAGGAGCTTGCGAAAGCGCTCAAATCGGTCGACTCGGAAGTTCAGGACAAGATATTCAAGAATATGTCAAAACGCGCGGCAAGTATGCTCAAGGAAGATATGGAGTATATGGGACCTGTACGCTTGAAAGACGTTGAAGAAGCGCAGCAGAAGATAGTATCCATTATCCGCCACCTTGAGGATACGGGTGAAATCGTTGTCGCCCGCGCCGGTGAAGACGAGTTAGTTGTATAACGCTTTGCGTTATACAACTAGGGAGTTTCCCTACGGGAAACTCCAAGCATTGTTGGAAAGAAGAGGTTAACCTATGTTAAAGGCTGTTTTCAGATCGAATGAATTAGTACCGCTTGGCGACAAGATCGTTATTGACTCGCCGGGTTCATATTCTGAAGTCGCTCATTTATCCGCTATTGAGGATAATGTAGAAGATCTTGATGATGTTGAAGAATATACGGGACCTTCGGCGGATGATCTGCGGCGCGAAGCGGAAATGTTTAAGACTCAATGGGCTGAAGAAAAAGAACGAATGATTTCTTCGGCAAAAGAGGAAGCCGATAACATTGTTCAGACAGCGCAGAGCGCAGCCTTTGCGGAGGTTAAAAGACAAACCGATGAGGCTCAAATATTAAAACAGCAGGCGGAAGATGAAGCGCAGAAAATACTTGACGACGCAAGAATAAAAGCAAGCGAAATAGAAGCCGATGTAAGGCGGTCTTTGGAAAATGAACGCAATGAAGCAAGAGAAACCGGTAGAAAAGAAGGCAAAGAAGCGGGATACGCCGAAGGAAAAGCGGAAGTAGATCGCCTTATCGAAAGAACTCAGGTAGTGCTAGAAAGAGCGCAGGACAAAAGGGGAGAGATATTAAGCGATACCGAAAAAGAAATAATCTCCTTAGTGCTCATGATTTCGCGTAAAGTTATTAAAGTGCTTTCTGAAAATCAGCGCGATATTATTATTTCAAATGTGATTGAAGCTCTGCGTAAAGTAAAAGCAAAGGGAAACGTCATCATAAGAGTCAATCTTGCCGATTTAAAACTTGCGACGGAACACAAACAGGATTTTATCAACCTTATGGAAAACGCAAAGTCGGTTCAGGTTGTGGAAGACAGTTCCGTAGATTCAGGCGGCTGCATAATAGAAACCGATTTCGGCGAGATAGACGCGCGTATCGCAAGCCAGCTTGCCGAGTTGGAAAATAGAATACTTGAGATTTCGCCCATACAGCCGGGAAGAAATGATAATATTCCGACGCCTGTAATCAGAACGGCAAATCTTAACGGCGATCTTGCCGCTTCTACCGCGATAATGGACGCATTGAATAAATCATCTAACGAGGGAGGAGCTTCCGCTTCGCCTGCAGATTCACTTTCCGATTCGTCTTCCGATTCCGATGATCCTGAACTTTCAGCGGGAGCAAGCGCGGCTCTTACGGCATCCGCCGCGTTAGCCGCTTTAGCGACGATGGCGACAAAAGGCAAAAGAGAAGTAGACAAACAAATAACAAGCGGATTGGATAAATTTACAAGAAGAAAATCAGATAGTCTGACTCCGTAAAACTTATGGAGTCGCTTGTGGAGGGGGGACCGCATGCAGACAAATACGGTTGAAACAAATATTTTCGATAAATATCTTTCATGCACGGACAAAACGGATCCGATTAAATGCGTCGGAAAAGTAATTAAAGTAGACGGATTATTAATTGAAAGCCAAGGTCCTCAGGCGATTATCGGCGAGATATGCAGAATTATAGCCCCAAAGGGAAAGGGCAGCATAAAAGCCGAAGTTGTTGGATTAAGATATGAAATTGTACAGCTTATGGCTTATGAAGAAACGGACGGGATTGAAGTAGGCGACAGAGTTATCGCTCTTGGAACCCGTCTTGAAGTGCCCGTATCGCAAAAACTTTTAGGGCGGGTTATAGACGCACTTGGAAACCCGATAGACAATAAGGGAGATATTTCGTCTAACTGTTATTATCCCGCTCTTACAAGCCCGCCTGATCCGCTAAAAAGAAGAAGAATAACAGAGCGCATAACAACAGGCGTACGCGCCATTGACGGTCTTCTTGCGGTAGGCAAGGGGCAAAGGCTCGGCATTTTCTCCGGTTCCGGCGTCGGAAAATCCACACTACTTGGAATGATTGCCCGCAACACTTCCGCCGATGTAAACGTGGTCGCCCTAATCGGTGAGCGCGGGCGCGAAGTAAACGATTTTATAGAAAACGATCTTGGTCCTGAGGGACTTGCGCGCAGCGTACTGATTGTAACTCCTTCCAATTCTCCGCCTCTTTCCCGTCTTCGCGGCGCATATGTCGCGACGGCTGTCGCTGAATTTTTCAGGGATCAGGGAAACGACGTAATGCTGATGTTTGACTCAGTTACGCGCTTTGCCCGCGCCATGAGGGAAATAGGACTTGCCGCAGGGGAGCCTCCCGCGCAAAGGGGTTTCCCGCCGAGTATGTTTGACTCCATGCCCAAACTTCTTGAAAGATCAGGCACTTCCGACAAGGGGAGCATAACGGGTTTTTACACAGTCCTTGTAGACGGCGACGACATGGACGAGCCTGTCGCTGATACAGTACGCGGTATCCTTGACGGACATATCGTTCTTTCCAGGGATTTAGCGCAAGCCTATCATTACCCGGCTATTGACGTGCTTACAAGTATTTCCCGTCTTGCGCCCAAAGTATCGGGACAGATGAGTAGAAAAGCCGCCGGCGTTATCCGAAGAAATATGGCGGCTTACGCGAGCGCGGAAGATCTTATCAATGTAGGCGCTTATCATCAAGGTTCCAATCCCGAGATTGACGACGCTATAGCTAAACATGGCATTATAGAGGAGTTTCTTATGCAGGAAGTAGACGAACCTTCGTCTCTGGAAGAAACGCTTACAGCCATGTCGGAAATAGCGAGTGTTGTTATTCCGCCTGAGGAAATGACGGATAAAAACCAAAAACTAGAAAAAACAGCAAGTCAAAAAATAAAAAATGACGTACCCGAAAAGGCATCCCCCCCCCCTAATGTTGAAGATACAAAAATGGCGCTTAACAGCGTAGCGTCTTTATTTTCTTCGCTTCCGGGTATGAATATTTTGGAAAATAACATATTATGAAAAGGTTTACATTCAGACTGGAGAAAGTTCTCCAATTAAGGAAATTTAGGGAAAATGAATGTAAACTCGCGCTTGGGCAGGCGATTAGCGTTCTTAACAAAATAGAAAACGATATAAAAATTACGGCAATGAGACACCACAATGCAGTGGAACAGCGTTTTATCACTCCGGCGGATATGGCTTCGTGGGACAATTATATTTTAAGGCTGGAACAGGAAGCGGAGAGGCTGGCGCAGAAGGCGGCGCAGGCTGAGCTTGTGGTGGAAGAAAAACGCGCTTTATACATTGAGGCGCAAAAAGATTTAAAGGCGATTGAAAAATTAAAAGAAAAACGTCAGAAAGAGTATCGCAAGGATGTGATGAATTATCAGATGGCGGAGGTTGATGATATGACTTCGGCGAGGTACGGACGGGAAGATATTTACGACGAAGATATTTATGACCACGAACAGGGAGCGAATCAAGAGGGATAAGGGGAAATTCTACCTACTTGTTGCTTTATTAAAAAGTGAAAGCAAGATGTATGCCTAAATATTTTGTTCCGTAGGCAGGGCAAACTGCGTGATGTAAAAACTCTGGGGGAACGCCGCCTACGGAGCCTCTTGCAGAGTCTCCTGCGGCTAAGAGCCCCAGAAAATGTTTTTCCATCACGCAGTTTGCTCTGCCCGTGTTACTTTTATTGGGCATACATCTTTAACGCTTATTAAATGTAACTAACAACAATTATTGTTTTTTCCATGTTTCACCGCCGACAAATCTTATATATGTTCCGGGACCACCATCACTTGTAAGATACTTGTCGCGTAAGTCGCCGTCGAATGGGCTAATACGAAAACCTAAAAAAACAGAGCCAAGATTATTCGCAACAATCGTGCCTTCAAACTTTACGCTGGTAAGGCTGGTACAACCGTCAAAAGCAGAACCCCCAATTATGGTAACGCTGTTTGGTATGGTTATGCTGGTAAGGCTGGTGCAATTTTGAAAAGCCTGAGTCCCAATTATGGTAACACTGTTTGGTATGGTTATACTGGTAAGGCTGGTACAAATCCAAAAAGCAAAACCCTCAATTATGGTAACGCTGTTTGGTATGGTTATACTGGTAAGGCTGGTGCAACCTCCAAAAGCACCATCCCTAATATTGGTAACGCTGTTCGGTATAGTTATACTGGTAAGGCTGGTGCAATCGTAAAAAGCAATATCCCCAATGCTGGTAACGCTGTTTGGTATGGTTATACTGGTAAGTCCGGTACAACCTCCAAAAGCACCTTTCCTAATATTGGTAACGCTGTCAGGTATGGTTATACTGGTAAGTCTGGTACAACCTTCAAAAGCACTCTCCCAAATATCGGTAACGCTGTCCGGTATTGTAAATGAGCCTGATTTTAACTCCGGACATTTAATCAATGTAATTTTATCCTTGTTATACAGTACGCCTTGGTCTGAACTGTAGTTTTTATTACTGGAATCAATATTTATTGTGTTAAGACTGGTACAATAGGCAAAAGCACTACGACCAATGTTGGTAACGCTGTTTGGTATGTTTACGCTGGTAAGACCGGTGCAATCAAGAAAAGCTTCATTTCCAATGATGGTAACGCTGTTTGGTATGGTTATACTGGTAAGGCTGGTGCAACCGTAAAAAGTAACACGCTCAATGATGGTAACGCTGTTTGGTATGGTTATACTGGTAAGGCTGGTGCAACCGGAAAAAGCGCCCATACCAATGTCGGTAACGCTGTTCGGTATAGTTATACTGGTAAGGCTGGTACAATTCCAAAAAGCACCATCCCAAATGCTGGTAACGCTGTTTGGTATGTTTATGCTGGTAAGACCGGTGCAACCGGCAAAAGCTTCATTTCCAATGCTGGTAACACTGTCCGGTATGGTTATGCTTACAAGAGTTTTACAGCCTCCATCATATTTATCATAAAAAGCCTTAGAAGGAATGGTTTCTATAGTACTACCAGAAAGGTTAAGGTAGATATATTTTTTTTTATTGTTATTTAGTATTGTACTGAGATTTGAAATATTATTAACATTTAATTTGACTATATACGGAGAGTCAGGTGTGTTGTCCGGTTGTTTGGACAAATATGTTCCTAATTCGCTAATATTGATAAAAATTGGGGGTGAGTCTCCGCCGCTGCCATGTGTGTTGCTATTACCCGTCGTTTTGTTTTCGTTCTCATCTGCTCCGTCTGCCGGACAGCCCATAAATACGAAACAAAAAACGCAAATTGTCAAAATAATGATAACCGTACATAGTTTCTTGATTTTCATAAAAAAACTCCTTACTTAAAAATATTTATAATAAAAACAGTTTGTAAGAATAGACAACATTATTCAGATGAAATAAACTATTAATTGAGAATTTATTTGATAATAAACAGTAAAATGGGTAACAGCTTCTGGGGGTATTATTAATCTCGCTATTTAAGACATGATATTGGGATTTTTTGTTCAACATGGTAATATTTTTACTCATTAAGAACATTTTACTTTTTTTGTGGGTTTTTATCAAGAGAAAAATACCCTCTGCCTCTGAATGTTACTTCGACAGGCTCAGCGATCTTCAGAAAACACTTTTTGTTCTCCCTCTTTTTCTACATAAACGCATATTTGTAGTAAATCTTACCGTTTTCTCGTTTCGTGAGTATTCGTGTTGTTCGTGGTAGAATTCTTATTTCTTATGGTTAGTGAATTAAAAATTATTGACTATGCAACCTATACTCCCATTTTGGCTTTTTTAGAATTTACACGCTTTTTTGTCTTTTTACCTACCGGATTGGATACAGGAACCAAAGAAAGCCGATAGCCGAGAGATTGGGCGACCTTTGCGATAGTTTCAAAAGCCGGATGTCCGTCTTCGGAAAGAGATTGATATAGACTGGTTCGAGATACACCGGCAGCCTTTGCGACGGTTGTCATAGCTTTACGAGCGCGAGCAATATCAGCTAAAGCAAGAGGAAGATACTTATAATCGTCATCGTCAAAAAAAGCATTAAGATAAGCCTCAATTTCTTCTTCTGTTTTGAGATAGTCAACAACATCAAATTTTTTTGTTTTCAACATTTACAACTCCTTCGCCAGTTCTCTGGCTCTCTTAATATCCCGATCCTGCGTAGACTTGTCGCCGCCGCACAACAAAACAATAATCCGATTTCCCTTGTTGACGAAATACAACCGATAACCGGGTCCGCGACGTATTTTTGCCTCAAAAAGTCCACCGCCTAGGGAACGGGTCTCACCGAGGGAACCGCTGGACATTATCGTAATTCGCTTGGCAATGAATCCCCTCATGTTAATGTCCTGCAAATTGTGAAGCCACAAGTCAAATTCCTCGGTTGTCTCAATATCGTACATAATAAAATTGTAGTATATACAAGACAAAATGTAAAGAAGAAAATAACGTTTTTATATAGATCTATATGTCTTGTAGAGTGTTTATTTAGCGTGTGGTAAATTTCTTGAAAAAAAATCCAAAACTATGATATAATTCCCACATGGCGCAATATGGGAAATTTTGGGTTTTTTTAAATCCTACGGCGGGGAAGGGGAAGGCGGCAAAGCAATACCCTAAAATCGAGCGTTTTCTGCGTGAAAACGGATATAATTTTGAAATATTTTTGACAAAGGGAGTCGGCGACGCGCTCAATATGGCGCGTGATTTTCCCATTGGCGCGAACGATGTAACAGTCGCCGCCGGAGGAGACGGAACCTGTAACGAGGTTGTAAACGGTTTGTTAAGACGTAATGCCGGCGCTCCCCCTGTTTTTGGAATCCTCCCCATTGGGCGCGGCAATGATTTTTCCGCTACGCCTAAAATCCCGCAAGATGTCGAGAAAGCTCTGCAATTGCTGACCGCCGGAAACGCGAAGCCGCTTGACGCCGGATTTGTAAAAGGCGGCTTTTTCCCCGACGGTCGCTATTTTATCAACGGAATCGGCATCGGTTTTGACACCAAAGTCGGCTTTGAGGCGGCAAAATTAAAAATAAAAAGCGGCATTTCCTACGCCGTCGGCGCTCTTATCACTGTTATACGCTATGAACCTTCGCCTGTTTTGCAAATTCATTATGATGATAAAGAAGTAACGTTGCCGGCGGTTCTTGTTTCGGTTGTAAACGGCAGAAGAATGGGCGGAAGTTTCTATATGGGACCCAACGCCATACTTGACGACGGGCTTTTAGACATCTGTTATGTGCAGCATCAAAAGTCGCGCCTTGATCTGTTAAAAATAATTTCCCATTATACAAAAGGAACACAGGGCGAATGTAAGGGAGTAACCTTCGGCAGAGGTTCGCGTTTCCATTTAAAAGCTCTTGAAGGCGGAATGGCGGCGCACTGCGACGGAGAGACCGTCTGTTACGACGGCAAGGAATTGGAGATAATCTGTATTCCTAACGCTCTGAGGCTTATTGAGGCGTAATGTGGGCTTTAGAAGATTCGCCGTAACTTATTTCATGAAAGGAATATTAAGCGTTATCTGTAAAATTGATTGCAGGGAATTTGTCAAAGCGTTAAAAAACAACAAACCAATGCTGGTTATTTTTAACCATATTAATTTTTTGGAAGTCCCTATCCTTGTAACCCACAGCTATCCGCTTTATGTGTCGGGAATTGTTAAATCGGAAACATGGAATAACATTATAGAATCATTTATTTTTAACACATATAAGGCGATCCCCATTGACAGAAAAGGCGCTTTCAGCGTAGCTTTTAAAAGGGCGTTAAAAGCTATAGAAAAAGGGTATTTTATTTGCGTCGCGCCCGAAGGAACAAGAAGCAAGGACGGCGTTTTGGGAAAAGGAAAACCGGGTATAATTCAGCTTGCACTTGAAGCAAATGTGCCGATACTTCCCGTAGCTCACCACGGAGGCGAAGAAATTTGGAAAAATATACGCCGTCTGCGGCGCACTCCTTTTTGTTTTAAGGCGGGTCGTCCTTTCCGCATAAAATGCGATGAAATGCCCGGAAAAGAAGAACGCGAAAAAATAATGATGGAAGTTATGGCTCAGATGGCGCGTCTTTTACCAGAAAAAATGCGCGGAGAATACGCCCAGCAGGCGAACAGCGAATGTAAATATTTGGAATTTATTTAATGGCAAGCAATAACAATAATCCTAACGCAAAGGTACATATATTTGACGTTGATCAAACGGTCGTAAAAAAAACAAGCGCGGAATACTTTGTACAAATGGCGTTAAAAGAAAAAATTATACGTTTTTCGCAGATAAACCATTTATTAATTGACTGGATAAAGTACAAACTTGCGTTCCCGAACAATGATTTTATAGAGAACACTGTAAAAAGATTAGCAGGTATTAAAAAAGAAGATCTTGAACGCGTTGCCGCGGAATGTTTTGAGAAGCGCATTAAAAAAAATATTTATATCGGTGCAAAAAATATAATTGAAGAACTTCTGAAAAACGGAGAGAAGGTAATATTTGCCACATCATCACTTGATTTTATCATAAGACCCCTAGAAAAATATTTTGGAATAGAAGGCTCTCTTGCGAGTCAGCTTGAGTATTCGCAGGGGAAGATGACAGGTAAATTAGTAGGCTACAGTTTTTTTGGACCAAAAAAGAAAACCGCCGCAACAGCGTGGATGGAAAGCAACGGCATTAACCCTCAAAATGTCAGCTTTTATTCAGACTCATACACAGACCTACCGCTTTTGGAATACTGTGGAAATCCAGTAGCGGTAAACCCCGACGGTATCCTTGCGCGTAAGGCGAAAAAACACGGGTGGAGGGTGTTGCGGTTTCAAGAAGTGTTGGGGGATAAATCATCTTGACAAAAAAATAATAAAAATGATAAAATACTCTAAATGAGTAAGAATACTGCCATGTTAAGCGAAAAATCCTCACATAATCTGCTTATGTATAAATGCTTAAATGTCGTGCAACATATTACCCTCCGACGCAATTTAATCGTTAAAAATAAAGTATTATTCTTTTTTTCAGAGGTCTTTTGTACCGTTTAAAACCATTATGGGTGAGAAATGCTATCGTATGATAGTGTTATATAAATTTTTAGGAGGCCAAAATGGCAACATTAAAATCGGGCATTGCGCTCGCGGAAAACGAAAAACTGGTAATGGAGATTGAAGCGGAATTGTGGGCTGCAAGTTCAAATCCAATTGCTCAGTTAATTGGTTCGATTTACAGAATCATCGCTATGATTCTTGGATTTAAGAAAAAAGGGTTTTGGGTCATAACTGACAAACGAGTTGTTGAAGTTTCAGTACAAGTGGCTTGTTGGTGTATTACTGTAGGACGACAAGTAAAATATGTTCTGCCGAGCAGTGTTAAAGAAATAGGGTATACAAGAAAAACGGCTTGCGGTTGTTTCTGCCCCGCGTATTACCTTTATTATCAATCATTTACTCAACTTTCTTCAGTTCTGTTGAAAGGCGCAAGCGAAGACGATGCTTTGAAAGCCGCAAACGCTTTTTACGCCGCTATTTCAGCCGCGCAGTAGGAAAATAATGTCAAGATTCCTGTATTTAAATATATACGCGTTCTTAATTGTATTAGCGGGAATCTTGACGCTTATTTTGCCTTTTTATTTAATTTCAAAATGGATTCTTGTCGCGCAGGGCATTATTGCCATAAAACTTTTTTTTATTTCAGGTAAGTTATTTTCCACATGGGACGCAAAGAAAAGGGAAATCGATCTTCTTGTAAATAGAAACAAAAACGAATTTCGCCCCGATACTTTTGAAATTTATATGCAGGCTCCATGCGGCAGGCTGGTTGTACGAGAAGCTTTGCGGAAATTAAACATACAAAGAGAATATAAAACTCTTTTAAAATTACAAAAACCCTTATTGGAAAGATTAAAAAATAATTGTATGCCGGTTAAAACTGTTATTTTTATTAATGAGGAATCTGTAAAGAGTATATGAAGATGTTAATGACACTTAACCAACTCATACCCTTCAAGAGCCTCATCAATTAGCGCCTCAATTTCCAATTTCTCATACAACTCATTAGCCTCAACAGTATCGCCGTGCAACACAGGGTGCTGGGGACTGAAAAGCGTACAACAGTCCTGATACGGTTGTATAGAAACATCATAAGTACCTATTTGCCTTGCTTTTTTTATAATGTCTTCCTTATTAAAGCCAATCAGCGGGCGAATAACGGGTAATTTTATCCTGCTTTGAGTGCATGTCATGTTTTCTATTGTCTGGCTTGCCACTTGCGAAAGACTCTCGCCCGTAATCAGGCACTTGCACTTTATTTTTTGCGCGGCTTTTTCGGCTGCTTCCATCATTGCCATTCGTAACAGGACGGTAGTCCACGGAGCCGGAGCGCGTTCTTTTATTCTCATCTGCGCTTTGGTAAAATTTATAATGTACAGATTTATTCCCATGCAGTACTTACCTGTAATTTGCGCAAGCTGGATAACTTTTTGTTTGGCTTCCAAAGAAGTGTATGGGTAGGCGTGAAAATGAATAGCGTCTATACTCATTCCGCGCGATGCCATCATAAATCCGGCGACAGGGGAGTCGATGCCCCCAGATAATAACAACATTCCCCTTCCCGCTGTTCCCACAGGCAGACCGCCGAATCCCCTTTTGCCGCCTGAGTAAACTAACGCTCTCTCGCGGATTTCAATTTTTATAACGTCGTCGGGGTTGTGAATATCAACTTTCAATTCGCTAAAAGCGTTTGTAACCGCTTCACCCGCGTTACAGCATAGCTCGTAGGAGGTGAGGGGGAAACTTTTATCCGTTCTTCGGGCATCAATCTTAAAAGTTTTTACGCCTTTCTCGCAAAGTTTTTTCCCTTCCTCAACGCAGGCGGCAAGAACGGCGGCGGGAGCTTTTTCGCAGTAAGTAATTTTTGCCCAGCCTGAAATTCCAATTAAATGAGAAAGCACGTTTTCCACTTCCTGTGTTTTTTCTTCGGGAGCTTTCATGTAATAGCGCCCGGCTGTGAATTTTAATTTTACGCCGCCTATACCGGAAAGTAAATGTTTTATGTTATGCTTTAACGCCCCTTCAAAACTTTTGCGGTTGTCGCCTTTAAGAGTTAGTTCCGCCGGTTTTAAAAGCCAATTACTTACAGAAATTTTAACACCTCCGCGACCGCCTCTAAAAAAAGTTCGATTTCTTCGTCTATGGTAGAGTAGCCTTGAGAGACTCGTATGCCTTCGACTCTCAATTTTTCATCAACGCCCATTGCGGCAAGGACAGGGCGTTCGGGGGATGATGATGAACAAGCCGATCCTGTGGAAACAGCGAAACCAATGTCGTCAAGCGCGCGAGCCATAACTTCGCCGGGAATGTCTTTAAACGCGGCTTGTAAAATGTAGGGAGAAAATCTATCGTCTTCAGGGATGCGGCAGGAGGGAATGAGAGTACAGCGTTCCATTGCCGCAAGTGAGGTTATCAGTTTTTTCCAGCGGGATTTTGCGCTCTCATACTCAAGTTTTACTGTCTTCGCGTCAGCATATTGAGAAAGGCAATTTGCGAGTTCTACCGCTCCCTGTGTGTTCTCCGTTCCGCCCCTTATTCCTTTTTCCTGACCGCCGCCTGTGTAAAATGCCTCTAAAGGTTTTCGCAGATACAAAAGCCCAATGCCTCGCGGACCTGAAATTTTATGGGCGCTTATGGAAGCGGAATCGATTTCCCAACTTGAAATATCAATCGGTATTTTTCCGATTGCTTGAACAAGATCGCAGTGAAAATGTATGGGCGCTGTTTCTTTCCTTTTTTTGATAACGTCTTTTAAAGCGGCAACATCGGTTACTGCCCCTGTCTCATTATTTACCGACATAATCGCCGCGAAACGCGTATCGCCGTATTTATCAAGCGCTTTTGTAAAAGTTTCGCTTGTAACCATTCCCGCGGAATCAACCGTAACGTTTCCTGTGGGTTTTCCCATTTTATCAAGGGTTTCCATTCCTTCCCTTACAGAGGCATGTTCCGCGAGAGATGAAATAACCCTTCCTTTTCCCGGGCGCGTCAAATTGGAAAAAAGCGCGATACTGTTGGACTCGGTTCCGCCCGAGGTAAAGTACAGCGTTTTAGGCGGTACGTTCAAAACAGCCGCGCAACGCTGTCTTGCGTCCTCAAGTGCTTGTCTTGCAAGGCGACCTTCGCTGTGGTTAGACGATGGGTTTCCAAATGGGACAGAATTGTCGGTTTTTGAATAAGGGGAAGACGCCGCCCAATCAAGATAAACTCTTTTTTTACCGGATTCAACTTTTACCATGTTATTATCACTTGAGGATTTTACAAAACTTCAGTTTTGTAAAATCAACTTTAGATTTAGCAGAAAAACTGTCCTCTGGACAGTTTTTCTGGAACCTTTTCCAAAAATAACCGAGTTTTGGAAAAGGTTTGTTTACTACTGTAAAAATATATAAAAATTTAGTAATATTCAATGGGAGTAATATTATGTTAGTGTTGAAATTTGGAGGCTCGTCCGTTGGAAGCGCAAAAGGGATTGAGCAGATTATCGGAATCTTAAAAGACAAAGAATACGGCGCAAATGTAAGCGCTGTAATAGTCTCCGCGTTTTCAGGGGTGACAGATACCCTTATTGGATTGGCGTCTACGGCGGTTCGCGGCGAATCATACAAGAAACAGATAGAAGATCTAAGTACGCGCCATAAAAACTGCGCCGAGCATTTTTTAAAAGCGGCGGATCTTAAAAACGCGGTTAAAGTAATAGAAGAAAACATAACTCTGCTGACACAGACTCTTGACGGAATAACTCTATTGGGCGAATTATCTTTGCGCAGTAAGGATTTGGTAATGAGTTTCGGAGAGAGGTTAAGCGCAAGCCTGATAGCGTCAATTTTTACAGCTAATGGTATTAAAGCCTCATTCTTAGACGCGCGGGACATTGTAAAAACAAACTCAAATTTTGGCAGGGCGGAAGTTTTAAAAAAAGAAACCGAAGATAATATCAAGACTTATTTTAGAAAAGTAAAAAAAACATTGCAGATTGTTACAGGCTTCATCGGCTCTACAGCTGACGGGTATACAACCACTGTCGGGCGCGACGGCTCCGATTTAAGCGCCGCTGTTTTCGCCGCCGCTCTTGGCGCAAAGAAACTCGAAATTTGGACGGATGTAGACGGAATGTTAACTGCCGATCCTGAGCAAGTAAAAAACGCTTTCCTCATAGATGAAATATCTTATAACGAAGCAATGGAAATTTCCCACTTCGGCGCGAGAGTAATTTTCCCGCCGTCGGTCAAACCGGCGCTGGAAAAAAACATTCCAATTTTTGTACGCAATACATTTAATCCAAAATGCGGCGGTACAAAAATTACCGCTAATGCCGCGCCGGGAAAATTCCCAATCAGGGGAATAAGCTCTATAAACCAAACCGCGCTCGTAAGGATTCAAGGGACCGGCATGGTTGGAGTAGCGGGATTTTCCGCGCGAGTATTCGGCGCTCTCGCCAGAAAAGGAATAAGCGTCATGCTGATTACGCAGAGTTCCAGCGAATACTCAATTTGTTTCGCGGTTTTACCGGAAGACGCGCAAAAAGCGGAAAGTTCTTTAAAAGAAGAATTCGCGCATGAAATACTCAATCGTTCTCTGGAAAACCCTATTATAGAAAAAAACCTTTCCATAATCGCGGTGGTAGGCTCCGCGATGAAAAGCACTTCGGGTATTTCAGGAAAATTCTTCCACGCGCTTGGCAGGAATGGAATCAATATAGTCGCTATTGCGCAAGGCTCATCGGAAACAAATATTTCAGCGGTTATCTCCGCCTCTGACGAAGGTAAGGCGCTTAACGCCATTCATGACGCTTTCTTTTTCGCTAATGAGCGTTCAGTCAATCTGTTCCTTATCGGTACAGGCTTGATTGGCGGCACTTTGCTGGATCAAATAGCCGAAAACCGCGAAAAATTAGCGGATAACATGATCAAAATTAATTTGATAGGAGCCGCCAATTACGATAAAATGATCTTTTCACTCGACGGACTTGATCCAAAAGAGACAAAAAAAATGCTTACTACCGCGGGCAAAGTTCAAGGTACGCAGGCAATCGAGCCGAACAAAAAAGGCGCGAACGCTTTTATCGAGAAAATGGCGTCGTTCAATCTTCCCAATTCATGCTTCTGCGATTGTACCGCAAGCGAAGACATCGCCGCCATGTACGAAAAAATCCTACATTATTCCATACCTATTGTTACGCCAAATAAAAAGGCAAACTCAGACTCTTATGACTATTACAAACGGCTTACCACATATTCAAGAGAAAGAGGAATCCCCTATCTTTATGAATGTACGGTAGCGGCGGGACTGCCTGTTATTTCTACGTTACGCGACCTTTTTCTTGCGGGGGATAAAGTTATCAAAATAGAAGCGGTGTTGTCGGGTACGTTAAGTTTTATCTTTAACAGCTTCGACGGCTCAAAGCCTTTCTCGTCTCTTGTACGCGAAGCAAAAGAGAAGGGCTACACGGAGCCTGACCCAAGAGACGACCTTAACGCGATGGACGCCGCGCGTAAAGTTTTAATCCTTGCAAGGGAATGTGGTCTTAACCTTGAGTTTAAGAACGTAAAAATCGATCCTATCCTGCCCAAGGCTTGCTTTAACGCGAGAAATATCGACGCCTTTTTCCGGGAACTGGAAAAAGCCGACGCCGATTTTGAAAAACGGCGCGCAGGAGCCGCCGCGGATGGAAAACAACTTCGCTATGTCGCAGTAATAGAAGAAGGAAAAGCAAAACTTTCTTTCCGCGCCGAAGAAGATGGAAGTCCCTTCCGCTCATTAGTGGACAGCGATAATATTGTAGTCATTACTACAAACCGTTATTCAAAACTCCCGATGGTTATCAAAGGACCGGGAGCCGGCGCTCAAGTTACGGCGACGGGAGTGTTCGCCGACATTCTGCGTACCGCAAGAACTTTGGTATAGGAGGCAATTATGGCTATCGCGCAAAATATAAAAAACGCGCTTGCGGGATCTTCAATGATTCGCAAGATGTTTGAAGAAGGTATGCAGCTTAAAAAACAGCACGGGGAAAATAAAGTTTTTGATTTCTCTCTTGGAAACCCGGATATAGAGCCGCCGCCCGCTTTTCACAAAGTTTTTGTTAAATTAGCGAAAGAAGACGCAAAAGGTTCTCACGGCTATATGCCGAACGCCGGTTATGCGCTGGTTAGAGAAGCGTTGGCTAAAAAAGTCTGCAAAGAGCAGAATGTAAACATTGACGGCTCTCATATAGTCATGGCGGTTGGAGCCGCGGGGGGGCTTAACACAGTCTTCAAGACAATTTGCGATCCGGGCGATGAAGTTATTGTAACGCGTCCGTACTTTATGGAATACCGCGCCTATACCGCCAACCACGGAGCGAAACTTGTCGAAGTAGACGCGCTGGAAGATTTCAATTTAAACATTGCCGCTATCGGCGCGGCGTTAAACGAAAAAACAGCCGCAGTCCTTATAAACTCGCCCAATAATCCGACGGGAAAGGTTTATTCCGCTTCTGTCCTTGCCGAGCTTTCCTCTTTGCTTACTGAACACGGTAAAAAGACCGGACGTTTTCCATACCTTGTTTCAGACGAACCCTACCGCGAAATTGCGTATGACGTTGACGTTCCTCCGTTTTTATCATGCTATAACGAATCCATAGTAGTCACTTCCTACTCCAAAAGCCTCTCTCTTCCCGGCGAGCGTATCGGCTTTATCGCGGTAAACCCTGCGGCAAGCGGCAAGGACGATCTTCTTAACGGACTTATATACGCTACAAGGGTGCTTGGTTTTGTAAACGCTCCCGCTTTAATGCAAAAAATAGTCGCGTCCCTCACAGACGCGCGGGTTGACGTTTCAATTTACTCAAGAAGGCGGGACGCTTTTATGAAAGTGTTGAATAACGCCGGTATCGAATATTCCGCTCCGCAGGGGGCGTTCTATCTTTTCTGTAAAGTCCCGAAAAGCAAGACCGGCAAGGAAGCCGATGATAAAACATTTGTAGAACATCTTAAAAAACATCTGGTTTTAGGAGTGCCCGGAAGCAGTTTCGGCAAAAGCGGCTGGCTGCGTTTTGCTTACTGTGTTGACGAAAAGATAATTAACGCGTCACAAAACGCTTTTAAATCGGCAATGGAAAGCTGGTAAAGCGGAGAAGTATTTATGGAAACGAACCTTAATCATCGCAAAGCTGAAATTAATCTGCGGCTGGTAACGCAAAACGGACAGCCTGCGGCGAATCAGGAAATTAAAATAGAGCAGAGGAGCCACAAGTTTTTATTTGGAGTCGGCGGGTTTGAGGTTGTAGAGCTTGCCGGAGGAAACCCTGACGGCTGCGCGATAGATGAAAAACGCGCGGCGTTTTTACAGGAAAAACTTGAAAAACTTTTTACCCTTAATAATTACGCGACATTGCCGTTCTACCTTGGACGCTATGAGCCGTTTGAGGGCAAGCCCGACGAAAAGCGATTAAAAGCCGCAGCGCGCTGGTTTGCGGAAAGGAACATAACTACAAAGGGGCATCCTCTGTGCTGGCATACTGTATGCGCTCCCTGGCTTATGAATTATTCCAATGCTGAAATACTAAAAAAAGTTATCGCGCGAATTGAGCGCGACGTATCCGCCTTTGCCGGTTTAATTGATATATGGGATGTAATTAACGAAGTTGTCATTATGCCGATTTTTGACAAATACGACAACGCCATTACGCGAATATGCAAGGAATACGGACAGGTGCGTATTGTTAAAGAAGTGTTTGAAGCGGCAAAACGCGCGAATCCCAATTCTGTATTGCTGTTAAATGATTTTGATGTATCGAAGGATTATGAAATCCTTATAGATAAATGTTTACAAGCGGGTATTCCAATTGACGTAATCGGAATACAATCGCACCAACATCAGGGTTATTGGGGCGCGGAAAAAGTACGCGATGTGCTTGAGCGTTTTTCCCGTTTCGGTTTGCCTCTGCATTTTACTGAAAATACGCTGATATCAGGCGAGATAATGCCCGCGCACATAATTGACCTGAACGATTGGCATGTTGAAAAATGGCCTACTACTCCCGAAGGAGAGGAACGCCAGAAAAATGAACTAATCGAAATGTACGAAATTCTTTTCGCTCATCCGCAAGTGCAGGCAATTACAACATGGTCTGGCGCGGACGACGCGTGGCTCCACGCGCCCGCAGGCTTCCTTCACACCGACAACAGTGAAAAGCCCGCGTACAAAGCGTTACGCGCCAAAATAGAAAATGAATGGCGCACGGAAAAAACAACCCGTACGGACGCAGACGGCGGCGTTAACATAGAAGGTTTTAAAGGCGCGTATGAAATCTCATGTATGGGTAAAATCGCTCTTTTTGAACTTGACGGAAAAAATAACTCTTTAGAACTGCGGTTGGTATAAGTAAAATTAATATATTCTTTATTGAAATATATATAAAAATGTGTTATATTTAAATAAAGTTTTTTATAATAAGGAGATTATTTATGAAGAAATCGCTTATTTTTTTATTCATAATTTTAATTATCGGTTTCACTGTTTCCTCTTGCATTAAAGAAGTGGTTACTTACTGTATTTATTGCGGTCAGGCAAGTTTAGAAGAAGTATCAAAATTTAACAAAGAAACAGGCAGAACGGAAATATACTATAAATGTACTAACCAAAACTGCGGAAAAACATTCGGCGCGGGTCAGCTTTAAAACATTTTACAGGAGATATTAAATGAAAAAGATTTTTATTTTATTATTAATTATTTTTGCCGGTATTTTTATAACCGGATGTGTAATGGATGATATTTCTTATTGTCCTTATTGCGGTTCCAATAACATTAAAGAAACTGATCCCGGCGTTTACAAATGTAATAACGCAAACTGCGGAAAAACATTCGGCGCTAAACCGATAAAAGAAATAAAATAATTAAATATCCTCAAACCTTATCCCTTCACCCGCGGGGATAAAATTCCTCGCGGTTCGCCCTTCAATGTTTTTTTCCCAGATTGGTTCAAGTCCCGGGCGCAGAATTTTTTCCGTTCTTAAACAAGCGTAATCGCCTTTTTTAATTATTTCGCCCTTTTGAATATCCCTAAGCGCGTGAATGGAACGGTTTGTAAGACGGTAATTGGCTTTCTCCGAAGAGGCAAGCTCTTTTACGCCGCTGCCTAAAATTTGCTGTACAAGGTCTTCTCCCCGTTCACGGCTGTAGTATGCGATTGTTTCGGTATCCGCGGCTTTCGCGGCGCATTGAATGGCGCATGACATTTTGGAAAATTCTTCGGGCGGCAGAGCAATTGGGTCGTCAAGACCGGGATCTGTTTTGGAGAGGCAGAAGTGCTTTTCTATGACTGCGGCTCCCATAGCGATTGAGAGGGCGGGGACAAGTTCCGGGTCTGCGCTGTGATCGCTAACCCCCACAGGAACGCCGAAAATTGCCGCAAGATTCGGAAGAACACTCAAATTGTAATCGGTTTCGGGAGCGGGGTAGCTTGTTACACAGTGTAAAAGACATAATTGTGAAACCGGTTTTAATATAGAAATGGCAGTTTCAATGTCAGACAGACGGGAAACTCCGGAAGAAAGCAAGACGGGTAGTCCCCAATCGGCAATTTCTTCGAGTAAACCTGTAAAATTTAACTCAGGAGAGGCGATTTTTACAATTTTTGGTTGGAGTTGCTTTAAAATATTTGCGCTTTTTCGCCCGAAAGGAGTGCAAAGGAATAAAAGCCCCTTGGATTCTGTATATTCTTTGATTTCTTCGTAGAATTCTCTCTCTAATTCAAGGGCTTTGAACCTGTCATACAGCCTGATTTTCCCGCCCGGAAGAGGGACTTCTCCGGTGTTTGGGGAGAGAATTTCATCGGCAAATACCATCTGGACTTTTATACAGCCTGCCCCGGCTTGGGCGGCGGCATTAATCATCTCTTTTGCCTTGCCAATACTGCTATTATGCGATGTCCCAAGTTCTGCGATAATAAGGGGGTTTTGTGGGCAAAAAACGGAATTATCAATCTTTATTAATTTTTTCTTATTTTCAATCATTTAAGTACTCGACACATTCTAAAAGTTTTTATATAATATAACAAGATAACAAATCAGGAGGTTTTTATGACAACTATTTATTGTGATGTTTGTAAGAAAAAAATGGATAATCCGCAGCCAAACAGTAATTTTTTCTATTATTCCGGCTTTGGTGTTTGCGAAGATTGTAAGGATAAGCTTGAATATCAAATAAAATCGCAGGTAAGAGCAAGAGAAACATTCTCAATGGATTGGTATAATAAACTTATAGATGATACTTTTTCCAGGGCATCCCAGAGGGGCAGGTAGTCAAAAGGACACATTTTAATATTTAAATAAGGAGTTACCATGTCTGGACACAGTAAATGGGCAACGATTAAACATGCAAAGGGAGCCGCGGACGCAAAACGCGGTCAGATGTTTACAAAGTTAATAAAAGAAATTTCCATTGCCGCAAGAATGGGCGGCGGCAGTCTGGACGGCAACCCGCGTCTTAGAACGGCGATTTTAAAAGCCAGAGCCGCAAATATGCCCAAGGACAATATTGACAGGGCGATTAAAAAAGGAACAGGAGAGCTTGAGGGCGTAAGCTATGAAGAGCTTGTCTATGAAGCCTATGCTCCGGGCGGCGTTGCGATTTTTATCGAAGTTTTAACGGACAACAAAAACCGCGCCGCCGCGGATATTCGTAATATTCTTACGCGCGCCGGCGGACAGCTTGCCACTTCCGGTTCAGTCTCAAGGCTTTTCAAACGGCTGGGTGTTATTACTCTGGACGGCGAAAAATACACAGAAGATCAGGTAATGGAAGCCGCGATAGACGGCGGCGCCGAAGACGTTTCGCTCTCTGAGGGAATAATCGAAGTAACAAGCGCGCCTGAAGATTTTGAACAAGTATTAAACGCGCTTCAAGCTAAATCATTTGAAACCATGAGCGCGGAAGTAAGCATGGTCGCCGAAGCGGAAGTTTCACTGGACAACGACGGAACAGCAAAAGCGCTTAAATTAATAGACAAGCTTGAAGAAAACGACGACGTACAGAATGTTTATTCAAATATAGCAATCCCTGAAGGGTTTGACGCTGGCTAAGCAAAAACAAACAGAAATTGAATCTCGCAGAATCATAGGAATTGACCCCGGTCTTGCAAGTACAGGCTGGGGTATCCTTGACTCTGTTAACGGCAAAATAAAATATTTAGATCACGGCGTTATTATAACCAAGGCGGACACTCCAAGAGCGGATCGCCTTTTTTTTATTTTACAATGTATACGCAATTTATTAAGAAAATATAAACCGCAGGAAGCGGCGATAGAAACCCTGTACTTTGGTAAAAATGTTTCCAGCGCCATACCGGTAGCCGAGGCGAGGGGAGTAATTTCCGCGGCAATAGCGGAAAAAGGTATTTATCTGCATGAATTTACACCTAACGCAATCAAGCAGGGCGTGACGGGAGTAAGCGCGGCGGATAAAAAACAAGTGCAGGAAATGGTCAGGCTCATTTTGGGATTGGAAAAAATCCCCAAACCCGACCACGCCGCGGATGCGCTTGCGGCGGCTATTTGCGCGATTAACAGCGGCGGTTAAAATCCGCAGCTAAACGCTTAATTACGCACCAGCCGGAAACCGATGTCCCAGGACATATTACTACTAATATTACTACTATATGATCGAGATGCCGAACGCGCGTACTCACCGCTGTTTCGCCAACTTCCGCCGCGTGTCACCCGCTTTGCATCCCAAGACAAAGACGCGCCCAATGGATCAGTCTGTGCCTCTCTTGAATAATTTCCATACATATCATAACACCATTCCCACACATTCCCATGCATATCATATAAACCCCATGCGTTAGGCGCAAAGCTTCCTACAGTTGTTGTCTTTTCTCTGTTTTCCCCTATTGCGTTTTTATTATACGGTAAGATACCATGATAATTCGCTTGGCTTGTTGTTATATTGTTTCCCGTACTGAACGGCGTTGTTGTTCCCGCGCGGCAGGCGTATTCCCATTCCGCTTCTGTCGGCAGCCGATAACCATTAGCGGTTCGATTCCATGTAACATCATTGCCGTTTATGGTATACGCCGGAGTTAATCCTTCCTTCTGGCTTCTTTTGTTACAGTATTCTATTGCGTCATACCAGCTAACGTTTTCCACAGGAAGATTGTCTCCTTTAAAATAACTGGGATTAGTTCCCATTATTTCCTGATATTGTTTTTGCGTTACTTCATATTTCTCCATGTAAAAACCGCTCACTGTAACCTGATGCTGAACTTCACCACTCCAATGCCCCGGCTCGTTGGCGGGACTGCCCATCGTAAAAGTTCCGCCGTTTATGCGTACAAAACTTGACGGAACAGGTACATTCTTTTTAGTGGTTTGGTAGTTGTCTATTGTTGTGACACATTCCCCGTTGAACCAGCCTGTTTTCTCCATGTTGAACCGTTAGCAAATCTGGTATATGTTCCGGGACCGCCATCACTTGCAAGGTACTTAGTTTGTAAGTCGCCGACAAATGCTTCAGAAGAAAATCTTGATCCATAACTACTGCTAAACCTTTCACTTGTACCTTGAATCGTTACGCTGGTAAGTTTTTCACAACCGGCAAAAGCCTTATCCCCAATACCTTTAACACTGTTAGGTATAGTTATGTTGGTAAGGCTAGTGCAATTATAAAAAGCCTCACCAGCAATACTGGGAACACTATTCCCTATTATTACACTGGTAAGACTAGTACAGCCACTAAAAGAATACCGCCCAATGCTGGTAACGCTGTCGGGTATGGTTATGCTGGTAAGACTGTAGCAACCTCTAAAAGCGCTTTGCCCAATGCTGGTAACGCTATCCGGTATGGTTATGCTGGTAAGGCTGTAGCAACCTCTAAAAGCGCTTTGCCCAATGTTGGTTACTCTATTTCCTATTGTTACACTTGTAAGATTTGAGCAATCTTCAAAAGTTCCCCCTTCAAAATTATACCCATCGTAATAATAATCAATATTAGTAACATTGTTTCCTATAATTACTTTGGCTAGTTTACTACAACCATAAAAAGCACCTTCCCCCAAGGTAGTAATACTGTCAGGTATTGTTATACTGGTAATGCTAGTGCATTTGTAAAAAGCAACATCTCCAATTTTAGTAACGCCATTGAGAATGGTTATGCTGGAAAGATTTGCGCAATAAGAAAAAGCTTCTTTTCCAATGTTAATAACACTGTTCGATATTGTTATACTGGTAAGACTGGTACAGCTTTTAAAAGCCCCATCACCAATTATGGTGACACTGTTCGGTATAGTTATGCTGATAAGGCTGGTACAACCTCTAAAAGCGCCAGAAGCACCAAAAGAACGATTACTATCATCTTTACCTTCTATATTGATAACACCATTGGGTATGGTTACTTTATTAATGTTTTTGTTGTCTCTAAAAGCATCTTCCCCAATTCCGGTAACCGGATTATTTTGTATACTTGGTGGAATACTGACTTCCTTTTTTGAACCAATATATTTAGTAATTTTAACTCCTCCGTTATCATCCCAATCAATCTGAAAATCTTTTTCACTGTCATACTGCTGGGCGTAAATAGGAATTATCGCCGTTACTATAAAGGCGAGCCATAAAATCATTTTCTTGTTTTTCATACTAAAAACTCCTTTTTTATTTGGTTTGTATAAAAAAGCCATTCCAAAAAACTGACGGCTTTTTTGCGAGAATAATGAGAATATTGTTTGAAAAAAGTGATATTACGTTGTTTATATCTATGGTATTGATTGGGGGG
>Ga0268262_10000756_pt1 | contig 41984 bp, 39 predicted proteins | sample TergutNc150P3_FD_190354 | JGI IMG/M metagenome (GOLD analysis project Ga0268262, IMG submission 190354) | Nasutitermes corniger P3 segment gut microbial community from laboratory colony in Florida, USA - Nc150 P3 (SPAdes) (version 2) | ecosystem: Host-associated > Arthropoda: Insects >...
GCGGAGTGAATTGCATTCTTATGAATGTGGATTTAGACGAAACGGTTTTTGCGAGCCAATGGTTGCAAGCCATAGATACCGCAAAAGCCGAAGGCTTGGACATTGAGCACAATTTGCTCTGCCAAGCTGTGTTTGAGCAAAAAGCCGCAGGCAAGGTGAATTTGATCAGTTTCAGTTCTTTTGCTCCTAGCTGCCGCGACATCCTTTTGCGAATGCCAGAAATAAACTTTTTGCATAAAAGAATTTTAAATGTTTACTTCAAAACCCATTCCATTAGCAATGAAAAAATTCAGGAAAAAGTTTTTGAAAGCCTATTGAAATCAATGCCGCAAAGCTACTTTGAAAGAACAGCAAACGGAATGTTGCGCGATGCGGTGAGGTTCAGGGCAAATCGCTATGTTATGAAAGCCGAAAAAATTTTGATGGATGAAGAAGCCAAAGAGGGAATGAGCTTTGCAATGTCTAGCTTTTTTTTAGACGGAAATCAGCAGCTTTTTTTCAGCAATCAATATTTAGAATGCCTTATTGAACCAGTTTTTGGAGGCTGGTTGCGTTCATTTGCATACAAACCCTCTTTCTCAGAGTTAGTTTGCGCCATGCGCGATGATGGCGAAGTTGCCCCTCTTTTTTTAGACCATATTTGCCCTTTTGAATTTGAAACCCTAGACCAAAGGAACCTGTGGATTAACGACAGGCAGGGTGCATTTTTAGGTTCTTACGAAAGTTCGGTGAAAAAACAAGAAGACAAAGTGCAGGTTATATTGTTTGGTGAGCAAAATATATCGCATTTGGGAAAAGATTTTTCTTTTAAGGTGGAAAAAGTTTTTAGCCTTAAAAACAACGATTCAGAGCTTTTGGTTAGCGTATCTGTTACAAATAATTCTTTTAACGCTTTTAACGGAGAAATCGCAACAGAGCTTTGCCTTGGATTTCGCTATGATGATATTCGTGGGCAGGCACTTAAAATTCAAGGACAAAAAATAAAAACCGAACTCAGCAACAGTTTTCACAATGATGTGAAAAAAATAGATTTTAGAGATAGATTTTTAAGCATTGGTTCCAGCATTGAAATGAGCAAAAATGCAAATGTTCTATGTGCACCTATTTTTGGTGTAGGTACTGTTGCAGCACCAGATATTGCACAAGGGTTGCGTCTCGCTATTTTTCACAGGGCAGAGTTAAAAGGACAAGAAATCGACACTTTTCATTTACGCATAAAGCTAAACGGTGGAGGTCTTTTTCTGTGAATGAGAATTTAGACTTTGCTATGGAAGTTTCCCAAAATGAAATTATGCTTGAGTTCAAGGGTATTTTGAAATCTCAGCATTTGCAAGCTGTGCGCGAAAGATTGTTTTCCTCTGTTGAAGGCACCAATAAAATTTATTTTGTGGTTCTTGAACAGGTTAGGTTCAGAGACAAGAATTTTTTGGGGATGTTTTTGGAATTATTGAATTTCGTTAAGGGAAAAGACTCCGAGTTGGTGATTATTTTTCACAACGAAGAATGTAGGGAATTTTTTAGTCCTTTTTACCATATATTCAAGATATATGATTCTAGAGATTCATATAGAAAAGATTCCGATTTTTGGAAAAAGCTAAAAGCCACTGGCATAACCTATAACAAAAGCACAGGGATAAGGCTTGCTCCGGGCATTGCTGTAGTTTTCTTGTTTTTGCTGGCGGGCTGGTTGCTAACTTTATTTTCCATTATATCTGGACAAGACAAAGATATTCGCCAGCGCGAAGAGGCACTTAGAGATTTGCAAAACAATTATATGCGCTCCGTTCAAGCCCTAGAAGAGCTAAAAGCCTCTGTTGCTCCTTTGAAAAGCCTGGGTTTTGATATAGATACCACCGAAAACTCTACTGGTATCATTAGTGATTGGAACGATTTTATGAAAGAAAAAGAAAAAGAAAAAGAAGAAAAGTAATTTACTATATTTATTTCAATGTGGCAAATTTAATTGCGGGGGATTGAAGATGAAAAAAATTGTATTGTTGATTGTATTTCTTGTAATCGGTGTATATGCGGTAAATACCACCCGTTATTGGGATGCTTGCAAACCGAGTTGCGGGTGGGACGGCAATGCTGGTGGTAGCCCCAATGGTACTGCAAAAAGTTGCAGTGTTAACGGCTCTGTCCTTAGCGATAACGCTGCAAGAAATGCTTGTGAAAATGGCGGTACCGCTTATACCTGCATGAAGCAGGCTCCTTGGAAAGTAAGTGATAACCTGTCTTATGGCTTTGCCGCCTCTCATACAAACGGCGATTGCGGCAAATGCTTTGAATTGTCGTTTAACAACGGAAAAAAGATGGTAATTATGGTTAGCAACATTGGCGGAGACGTGGCAAATGGTCAATTTGACCTTATGATTCCGGGTGGCGGTGTTGGTGCCTTCAATGCCTTATCCAATCAAATTTCGCAGAATGGTGGTAGTAGTTCTAATTTAGGAGCACAATACGGCGGTTTTAGAGCAACATGCGGTCCAGATAAAAATTGCATAAGAAATATGTGCAATTCCGCTTTTGGCTCGTCGGCTCTTGCAGACTTGAAAGCCGGATGTGAATGGTATATAGATTGGTTTGATGCTGCCGATAATCCCACGGCTAATTCTCAATCGGTCACGTGCCCACAGGCTTTGATTGATAAATATAAAGGCAATTTTTCTTCAAATCCTACACCTACGCCTACACCCAGTAGTAGCAGCAACAACAACAGCGGCGGTGGCACCAGCAGTAATAGCAGTGGTGGTGGCAGCAACTGCGGTAGCGTAGTAACCGCATCAACGGAAACAACAAAGATAGAGGCGGAGTGTTATTTGAGTAAAAACGGTGCCAATATGAAAACCGAATCTGCCAATGGGGTAACAAGCATTGGTTATATTGAAAACGGATATTCCACAACCTACAAGGTGAGTATTCCAAGTGGCAGAGCTGGGCAATATACCATGCGATTTAGGATTGCCACCGAGGTGCAGAGCAATTTTACGGTAAAAGTGAATGGCACTAATGTAGGGAGAATAGACCAAGGTAGCACAGGTAATTGGAATACGTACATAGATAAGGAACTAACATCCAAAGCTCAGTTTAATAATGGCGAAAATACAATAGTACTTGAATTTGGCAGTGCCATAAATGTGGACTACTTTTTGATAATCGGTGGTCCTTTACCTAGTAGCTCAAGCGCAAGATATAGTTCGTCTTCTGCTCCATCTTCTTCCTCATCTTCCTCCTTGCCCTCATCATCTTCTTCTGTAGATCCTGTGCCAATTCTGCAAAGCCCAAATGCAATAACGCTCGAAAGCCTACCGAGCAACACAAAAATAGAAGTATATAACTTGCAAGGCAAGCTAATATATTCTGGCTATTCTGAAAAATCTCAAATTCTGAAAATTCCAGTTCAGACAAAAGGAATGTACATAGTAAAGATAAAATCTGGCAGTGAAATAAAATTATTGCGTGTACCGGTAATGTAGGGGGCTTTTATGCACATGTCAGATTCTCTTTTATCTCCTGCTGTGGGTGCGGCTATGTGTGCCGTTAGCCTTGCTGCCAATGTTTATGCTGTGAAAAAAATCAAACAAGACGGAATTTGCTCGGAGAAAATTCCCTTAATTGGAGCGATGAGTGCCTTTGTATTTGCCACGCAAATGCTCAATTTCACAATTCCCGCAACAGGTTCAAGTGGGCATATAATAGGCGGCATTTTGCTTGCCGCCATAATTGGTAACTTTCCTGCACTCCTAGCTATATCGGTGGTACTTGCCGTTCAATGCTTGTTGTTTGCAGATGGAGGCTTGCTAGCTCTGGGATGCAATATTTTCAATATGGGCGTTATACCATGCCTATTCATTTATCCATTGCTCTTTAAGCCTCTTATTAAAAATGGAATGACGTTTAAGAGCATAACGCTAGCTTCCATTGCCTCGTCTATTGCAAGTTTGCAAATTGGTGCATTTTGTGTGGTACTAGAAACTCAGTTTTCTGGTATAGCCGCCCTTCCTTTTTCAACATTCCTGTCTTTAATGCAGCCCATACATTTTGCGATTGGCATTGCAGAGGGCGTAATCACCGCTACCATTCTTTGCTTTGTCCATCTTTATCAGCCGCGTCGGCTTGTAATTACCTTTGCCACTCTCGCTATATTTGCAGGGTGCTTTCTATCTCCATTCGCCTCTCCTTATCCCGATGGGCTTGAATGGTCTATAGAAAAGACAATGGAGAAAAATTTCAATTAACTAGTTGGAGGTTCAAATGATAAATTTAAAAGGCAAAAATGCAATTGTCACAGGGGCAACCCGTGGCATTGGTTTGGAAATTTCAAAAGTTTTGGCAGAAAACGGAGCAAATATTGCAATACTGGATATTCAGCTCGGCGATGGCTCTTCCATAAAAGAGGTTGAGGCACTTGGAGCCACTTGCAGAGGCTATGTCTGCGATGTATCTAACCCCGAAGCAGTGGATGAGATATTCAAGCAAATACTAGCTGATTTTGGCAAAGTGGATATTTTGGTAAATAATGCCGGCATAACACGCGATAACCTGATAATCCGCATGAAACAAGAAGATTTTGATGCCGTGCTGAATGTTAATTTACGTTCCACATTTATTTGCACCAAGGCTATATTTGAGCATTTTAAGAAAACCCGTTCTGGTCGAATAATAAATATGGCTTCTATAAATGGTATTCGTTGCCAAGCTGGGCAAGCCAACTATGCAGCCTCCAAAGCTGGTATAATAGGCTTAACAAAATCAAATGCGATGGAATTTGCAGCACGCGGAGTGACCGTAAATGCCATAGCCCCTGGCTTTATAAAAACCGCTATGACAGAAAAGCTTGCACCAGAGGTAATAACCAAATACGAAGAAGCTATACCTCTAAAAAAGTTAGGCAGCCCCAGAGACGTGGCTAATGCCGTTGCTTTTTTAGCCTCAGACGAAGCGGCTTATATAACCGGGCAGGTACTAGGCGTTGATGGCGGTTTGGGCGCATAATTTTTACTATATTACAGGAAACATCCATTTAGGAGAAAACAATGGCAGACGAAGAAATAGTCAGTAGAGTGAAAAAAGTTATTCTTGACAAATTGGAAGTCAAGGAAGAGCAGATTGTAGAAGGGGCCTCCTTTACAGCCGACTTGGGAGCAGATTCTCTAGACCGTACCGAACTTATAATGGGTTTGGAAGACGAGTTTAAGGTTGAAATACCAGATTCTGTTTCGGAGAAATTCCAGACTGTTGGCGATGTGGTCAAGTTCTTGGCTGAGAAATAATAGCGGACAGGCATTGCAATGCGAAAATTGGAGCAAATTTTAAATTGCTCCTTTGAAAATCAGGGCTTGCTAAAACAAGCCTTCACTCATAGCTCTTGCAAACAGGGGCTTTCCGTTTTAGATTTTGAAACTTATGAACGTTTGGAATTTTTAGGGGATTCCGTTGTTAATTTTTTGACAGCGGAATTTTTATTTTTAAAATACGGAAAAGAAAATGAGGGAATGCTGACAAAAAAGAAATCTGCTATTGTTAGCGGTAATGCCCTTGCACAGGTGGCAAAACGCTTAAAGTTACATTCCTATTTAATAACTGCAGAGGGTGTTGATAAAAAAAATCCTGCTCTTATGGCAGATGTTTTTGAAGCTCTTATAGGTGCGGTTTATTTGGATAAAGGCATTGAAAAATGCAGGGAAATTCTTTCAAAATTTCTATTTGCAGAAGAAGCTGAAATTTTGCAAAGCGAAGTGTTTCAAAATCCAAAAATGCTCCTTAACGAAAAAACGCAGGAACTTGGGCTTGGTACACCCAAATATGAGCTTTTGGAAGAATGGGGCGAAGTACATAAAAGAGAATTCAGAATAGCCGTTAGCGTAGGCAAAAAACGGCTTGGCAGGGGAGAGGGCTTTTCAAAAAAGCAAGCCGAGCAAAATGCTGCAAAAATGGCTTTGGAACAGTTATAAAATTGTATATTTATAAAATGAAAAAAATTATTGCCCTCCTTTTTATAGACTTTCTGTTTTTTTCCTGTTCATCAGACGAAGTTAAGAGCAGTGAAAACTATATTGAAAAATTTTCTTTACCAGCAGAAATTAATCCAGTACAAATTAACATAATCAACGAGCAAAATTTGGTGTATGTACTTACGGATTCTGAGAATTATGAAAAACTTTCAACAGTTGAGCCTACTGTTGAGCCTTCAATAGGTGCAAGCATAAAAAAAGAAGGAAAAAATTGGACTGCGAAAAATTTCAAATATGTGGTAACGGCAGAAAACGGCGAAACCCGCGAATATTCTGTGGTTATATCTAAAACGGTTCCAAATAAAAACAGCTTTGAAGACTGGATTAGCGAAAAAGGCTATTATGTTTTGTCTGATTTGAATTGGACAAGCGGCAATGCTGGAATTTCAACGGCTTTTTCAATGATGAAGCCTAAAAGGGATGTGGCAAATCCAGAAAATTACCCAACCAAAAAAACTACCGATGGTTATGAAGGTAATGCTGTTGTTATGGAAACCATAGAAGGTGGTACAGTATATGGGAAAAATATGCCCATACTATCTGGAAATTTCTTTTTAGGAAACTTCAATACCAGCAAAATGGCTTCTGATCCATTGATGGCAACAGAGTTTGGGAAAATTGTATTTACCAAAGCCAAAAGCATAAAAGGGTATTACAAATATAAAGAAGGAGAAGGAGATTTTATCAATGGCGACTCTAACAAAAATGATTCTTGCGACATATATGCCGCTTTTTATCAAGCTAGTGATAATGATGGAAAAGAAATAATTTTAACAGCCAAAGACACTAAAGACAAGCTGGATAAATCGCCCTATGTTTTAGCACACTCGCGCTGGCAAGATTGTTCAGCAACACAAGGAACAAATTTTCACCCGTTTGTTTTAAATCTTGATAATTATAAAAGCGAACCTGATTTTAAAAAGTACAACTACAAACTGCTGATAACCTTTGCAGCAAGCAAAGGCGGTGCTACTTACGAAGGTAAAATAGGTAGCAAATTGACAGTTGACGAGGTGGAGATTGAAGATAACTAAAATTCTGATAATCCTGTTAATTCTGAAAATTCTGGTTCAGACATCTTTTGCAGAAGAAGGGCATGGAGGGTTTTGGGATTTTTTTGCAAAAATTGGCTTTAATCTCGGTGGCACAATGCCGCGCCCCATGCCGAGTAGCATAAGCAAAGTGGAGAGCTATAGCCCAAATCTTAACCCAGCAATAGAGGCTGAAGCCATAAAATGGCTGAGTAAAAAAGTTGGAGTTTCCACAGGGCTTCGTTTTGAGAATAAGGGAATGAAAAGCACTGCTTCGGTAAAGGAATATTCCATGAATTTTGGAGATTTTCACGGAAAGTTCAAAGGAACCGTTGACACAGAAATGAGTTTTAATTATTTGGGTTTGCCAGTTTCTGCTCACTATGCTCTTATGGAAAATTGTTTTGTTTATGCCGGCGCATATTATGCCTATTTGATAAATGGAGAATTTAAAGGCGTAGCTAGTGATGGAATTTTGAATGGCGGTAATGGAAAAATAGAGGTTAACCGCGAGGAATATAATTTTTCAAACGAACTTAGAAATCACGATGCTGGTTTGAGCATAGGGATGAATTTTTTTCCATACAATGAGCATCTTTTGCTTTCATTAAATTTCAATTATGGCTTGGTATCTGTTTTCTCAAGCGATTTTAACGGTATTGAAGATGATATGCAAAATGTTTACGGAAAATTTTCAGTAGGCTATTTGTTTTGAAAAATATTTGACATAGCAATCCAATTATCCAAAAGCTCACGAACAGTCTCCGAGCGCAAAACCTTCAAGCGAAAATCTGGTGAAAATTCCAAACAAAGCCTTGCGGAAAGCTGTTTTAATCTGCCTATAATTTGCCCTTCCCTCAAAGAATCTGCTCTTAGCAATTTCTCGTAGCGAATAACTGCATTGCAGGCATCCGAGACTGTTATTTTCTTTGTTCCCGCAAAAATCCAGGGATTACGCAAAACCGCTCTGCCTATTGCCACTCCTTTTACGCCATAAAGGTTGATTGAGTTCAGGGCTTTTTCCATACTGTCTATATCGCCGTTGCCGATTATTGGGATTTTTGCTTTTGCCGCTATTTCACCTATTGCGTTCCAGTTTGCGAAGCCTTTGTAGCCTTGTACTTTTGTTCTGCCGTGGAGTGTTAATTGCTCCACTCCGCAGCCTTCTGCTATTTCTAAAACTTCATTTATCACTATGGAATTTTCGTCCCAGCCCAAGCGGGATTTTAAAAATAACGGAACTTTCAAAACGGTTTTCATGGATTCTAAAATTTTTTGCAGGTTTGGCAAATCTCTTAGCAAGCCTGAGCCGGAACCTTTGTTTGCGATTTTTGGGGCTGGGCAACCAGCGTTGAGTTCAACAAAAGCTGCGCCCAATTCCTGTGCTTGCAAAGCGGCGGCGGCAAGTCTTTCTGCGTTGTGACCGAATAGTTGCATACAGAAGGGTTCTTCTTCTTTGTCAAAGCGAATTGCTCTTGTGTTTACAGGGGTTAAAAAAAGAGAGCTACCTGTGGATAAAAACTCCGAAACGAAAAGAGGCTGCTTGTCTTTGGAAAGCTCTCGTATAAAACGACGAAACGGCAAATCCGTAACGCCTTCCATTGGGGAAAGAATAATTTTAGAGTACAGACTTTGCTCTCTGATCCGTTGCGCCGTATTCAAAAATTTCTTCGGGCTTGAACCAGAAGGCTATTTCCCGTTCTGCGCTTGCTGGGCTATCGGAGGAATGCACTGCGTTTTCTGTCATGGAGGTTGCCCAGTCGTAGCGTATGGTGCCGGGTTCTGCTTTTTCTGGATTTGTTGCTCCGTTGATGGCACGGACTTTTGCAATGGCGTTTTCGCCTGCAAGTACAAGCTGAACCGAGGGACCAGAGGTCATAAATTTGGCAAGTTCTGCGAAAAATCCTTTGCCAACGTGTTCTGCATAAAAACCTTCTGCATCTTTTTGTGTCATTTGCTTAAAGCGAAGTGCCACAACAGATAGCCTTGCAGATTCGTAGCGAGCGATTATGTGCCCAATTAGCCCAGACTTAACTGCATTGGGTTTTACCATAGCGAATGTTTTTTCCATAAGAAACTCCTTTGTTTGGGATAATGTAGAAATTTATTTCTAGTTTTGAGCTATGATAATCGTGGATTATGGCGCGGGTAATTTGACTTCTGTGCGTAATGCTTTGGAGTTTTTGGGCATAAAAAGCGAAATTTCAAGCGAGCCAGAGGAAATTGAAAGTGCTGAGAAAATTATTTTCCCCGGTGTTGGGGCTGCGGCTGCGGCTATGGGGAATTTGAATAAAAGCGGTATTGGAGATGCCCTTGAAAGAGCCTTTAAAAAAAGAACGCCAATTTTGGGTATTTGCATAGGTTGCCAGATTATTTTGGAGGAGAGCGAGGAAGACGGAGGTGTGAAGTGCCTAGGTTTTTTGCAGGGCAAGGCGGCGAAATTTAAGAAAGAGCCAAATTTGAAAATCCCGCATATAGGTTGGAATCAGGTTAATTTCACAAAGGAACATCCTATTTTCAAAGGTATTCCGAATAATTCAAATTTTTATTTTGTTCATTCTTTTGCCCCTTTTGCCTGCGATGCGGCAGCTGTGTATGGCACAACGACTTATGGCTCGCAAACATTCCCTTGCATTATAGGGAATGGGAGTAATTTGATTGCCACTCAGTTCCATTTGGAAAAGAGCGGCGATATTGGGTTAGAAGTTTTGAGGAATTTTAGCAGGCTTGGTTAAATATGATTCATTCTGCAAATTCTGGTTCAATAACTATCAGCGGTGTTTGCTGCGCTTAAACGTACGTCTGGTAAATCAACAATATAAATGACAAAACTCCAGCCTGGGGCAGCTCCTGTTGGCCTCCAGGTGAAGTCCATTTTCCAGCAGTGGAGTTCTCTGGAAAATTGTAATGAATGAGAGGTAAAATCGCCTTCTTCAAATGAATATTGAGAAGAGTATTGCAAATTCCATTTTCTGCTGGGGTAAAGAGCGGCAGAAAAACTGGCATAGTGCCTATAATAGTCTTTAAAAACATTTTTCCCAACTCTGGTACTTGAAAAGGTAAAATTATAATCCACGCCTGCACTCCAAGACCTATATTCATATTTGCCGCTTTTAGATGGAAGCCCTGCGGTAAAATCTCCATACCAAGAAAATCTGCGGCTTAGTCCATAATTCCAATCTGTGAGCTGAGGAAAACGAGCTTTGTTTGGGTTATCTTCAAATTTGTGATAAACATTGTGTGTAGTATTTATTGTGAAAAGATAATTTTCCAAAACCTGAATTCCAAAAGAAGAAATTATCGGTGACCATTGAAGTGAATCTGCGGCAAAATTGTACGAGGTTGAATGTGAAGTTGTTAAAATTCTGAGATTTTTGCTAACATCATCGCGGTCCGTTTCTTCGCTTGCCGTGTCTGCACTTGCGAGCAAATATTTTATGTCAAAATCGTTTCCAAGCCTAAAGCCCACGGTTTGTTGTTCCTTTTGAAAAGCGGATTGCCCCAAAAGTGGATGCGGATAAAATACATGGTTGGTATCTAATTCAGGCGCGTATGTAAAATTTATGGTTGGAGAAAGTGTATGACGAATACCTGTGAACCTGCCTATCTCTGGAAGCCATATCCCGTAGAGCTTGGTATTAGCACTTATAGAACCATTGCCTTTCAAATAGTGTTGCCCATATTCGTCTTTTGAAGGGTCAAAAGCAAAGTGCCCTTTTTTGTTTTTTGTGGAATCTTTTGGCGAAATATATTCATTTGCAGTCCAATTATGCACAAAATTTAATGACGGAGTTATACTTAAAACATCAAAGAGAATTCCAGTATAACTCAAAGAAAAATTATCAGAAATGCCTGCGTAATAAGCCGTTGTGTCTTTAGTGTAATAATCAGATGCCGTATCTAGCGGGTTGTAATATACAGTATCTGGTGCTCTAGATATATAATTGTTGAAGCGGGCATAATAAGAATAATTTATTTTTTCCCAGAATGGAGGATTTATTTTTTCTCCAGAAACATCTGGCGAAAACAAGGGACCAGAAGTTCTAAACTGAATATCGGGGTTTTGCCTAGTGAGAAGGCCTGTTTGCAAATTATATTCCTGCCTTTCTTTTACGGTGATATTTTTATTATCGCCTATTTTTTGATAATAGGTCATTTCTGCATTTGCCTGCTGGTCTAAAACCGTTTTCTCGTCTATGCCATTTTGCTGTCGCAAATCTTGCCGCGAAACAAAAGAACCTTCACCATTCAGGGTTTTGCTGCCATCTGGAGTTATTTTTTGCGAATGAGTGAAATGAATATCATAATCTTTCCAAATTGTTCCATCATTTAAATAACCTGTGGCATCTACCGAACCATCTAGAGAATATCTCTTAGTGTAGCGAATATCTGTATTCAAACTGCTCTTGCTAAAATCTGCCGCACTGCCTTCCAAAACATCTGCATATAATTGCGCATCCCAGTAATCATTTGGTGCATAATAATAACCCAGATTGTTCATAAAAAAACCCTGAGATTGGTCTCCACCTATTTTTGGTGTTAAAATACCGCTCCTTCGCCCACCTTTAAGCGGCGAAATCATAAGTGGCAAAATCATAACCGGAACCTCGCCCATATTCAAAACCACAGGGCGCGCCGTTACGGTCTCTTTTGGTTTTAACACCATTCTCCTGCTGTAAAATGAATAATGCTGGTGCTCAGGGTTGGTACAGGTGGAAAAATCTCCCCTTTCAATTAAAAACCGCTGCTCTTTAAGTGTATCTTGGCTTTGCATTGTAACCGCTCTTATCAACGTCCCGTTAAACTGTTGATTATCCATATAACTAGTACCATAAATTATTTCGCCCACTTTCGTTGACAAATTGTATTTCATTTTATAAGATGCAAGGGAAGGCTGCGAGGCTTCTTTGAAAATAGGGTTTCCTATAACCTCTATTGTTTTGTTTTTTTGGCTATATATAATGGTATCGCCATTCAGTGTTGCGGTGCGGTATTTGAGTTGGGCTTTGTTGTTCAAATTAAAAGTTTTGGATAAAACATTATATTCCAAATCAACTGCCATGTATTCCAGAGTGTCATTTGAGCTGTTTTCTATCATCCAGCCCCCATTTTCGGTTTGGGTTGTATCTGTTGCTTGTTGTTCTCGTTTTTCCAGCTCAAAACGAACAAACTCTTGCGAAAAAACAAGAGTGCAAAAAAACAGAATAAACAAAAAGGGCATTGGGGGCAATATAGTAAAAAAACCTTGTCTGAACCAGAATTTTCAGAATTTACAGTATTTTCAGAATGAACCACAATTAGTGGCTTTATTTTTGAAAATTCCCCTCCGAGGAGGGGTGCCCGAAGGGCGGGCTGGGAAAAATTTACTATATTACTTTCAAATATGTCTTTATACGGTAAAACAATTTTTGGTAGAGTTTGCATAGCAAGCTCCAAAAGCAATTTTTCCGATTTGCTTTTTAAGGCACCATACGTGCCGAATAAGTCATTCTTTTTTCAGGGGTTAAAAAATCACTCCGAAGCTGAGTTTTGCCTTCCTTGGACATCTAGCGTGCATTTAAACGCAAATCTGCCCCCCCCCCCCCCCCCCCCTATTGTCTGAACCAGAATTTACAGAATTTTCAATTTCACACCTATAAAACGGAGGTAACACAATGAGAAAACAATTCTCAAAATTCGCATTATTGGCAGCCCTTGGGCTTGCCATAACATTCATATTTTCCTGCTCTGGCGGTGACGACGAGGGCGGTGGTGGCGGAGGCGGTAGCTGTGTTGGTGACAAGGGCAACAATATAGCGAATTACAAAACCAAGCAAATCGGTAACCAAACTTGGATGGCGGAGAACCTCAACTACAATGTTGAAGGTAGCAGAGAGGTAAAATATGATGTTAAAAGCGGGTATATTTACTCTACGTTGTCAAACGCGGAGATAGAAGCTAACAATGCCAAGTATGGCAGACTTTACGATTGGGAAACGGCTATGAAGGTTTGTCCCTCTGGCTGGCATTTGCCTAGTGCTGATGAATGGCAGGAACTTGTGGATTTTGCAGGTGGCATTGATGTTGCTGGAAAGAGGCTAAAGGCAAAGAGTGGTTGGAATGACTATAAAGGAAAGTCCGGCAATGGCACGGAAGTTTTTATGGTTTTTCGGCTCTGCCTGGTGGCGAAAGTGGCGACTTAGTCGGTATTGACTGTTCCGACTGTTTCATTAGCAGCGGCAGGTACGGTGTCTGGTGGAGTTCCAGCGAGTCAAATATCAGACAAGCTTCTTGCTGGCATCTGCACGACTACGACTTGTCGTAAACTGTATGCCTACGAATAAGGATTTCCTATTCAGTGTTCGTTGCTTGAAGGACTGAGGCACATTTAGGGCAACCGCAAGGGTGCCCCTACCAAATAACCTGCACAGGATATTCCTTAAAAGCGCCATCTGACGAAATAACGGGAATATTCTCTGATATACTTTGCGCTATTATCATTCTGTCAAACGGGTTTCTATACTTCCAATGGTTCATTGAAATCATCGCTCATATATTTCAACATACCTTTCATACAACCAAAAGTCGGATGTTTTTTTCTGTTGGTTTATGTTTCAATAACAAAAACTCTGCAAAGTCATAAAGTTCTTGCAACGCATTTTGTGGCAACTCATTAAGAGCCGAATGTACAGGGTTGGCTATTGTAGCTGAAAGCGTTTGTGGCATAATTACCTCCCCATTAAGATAGAAAAAAGAGGAAAAAGGCAAAAAAGCAAAACCATAGGTAAAAATTTTCTATATTTTCCCCTATGTTATCCCTCTCCCAAATATGGTTTCTGGTTCCAGCCTCGGCCATAGTCGCCCTTCTCTGTGCCTTGGTTTTTTATAAAAACCTTATGAAAAAGCCCGAAGGCAATCAAACAATGAAAGATATTGCCCAATACGTGCGCGAAGGCGCTATGGCTTATCTAAAACGCCAGTACAAAACCGTTTCGCTTGTATTCGTGGTTTTGTTCGTAATCCTAGTGTTGCTTGCAATGCTAGGCATCCAGAATCCCTTTGTGCCAGTGGCATTCCTAACCGGAGGCTTTTTCTCTGGGTTATGCGGGTTTTTGGGCATGAAAACAGCAACAAGCGCAAGCAGTAGAACCGCAAATGGGGCTACCCATAGCTTGAACAGCGCACTGCAAATAGCTTTCCGCGGCGGTGCGGTTATGGGGCTAGTTGTGGTGGGCTTTGGCTTGCTGGATATTTCTATTTGGTTCCTGTTGCTGAACTACGTTTTTGACCATCACGTGTTTGGTTTTGGCATAGGCTTCACCGAAACGCAAAAAATGGTTGAAATAACTGCAGTTATGATTACATTTGGAATGGGAGCAAGTGTTCAGGCCTTGTTTGCCCGCGTTGGAGGCGGCATTTACACAAAAGCCGCAGATGTTGGCGCAGATTTGGTCGGTAAGGTAGAGGCTGGCATTCCAGAAGATGACCCTCGTAATCCAGCAACCATAGCAGACAATGTTGGGGACAATGTTGGAGATGTTGCAGGAATGGGTGCTGATTTATATGAGAGCTATTGCGGTTCCATTCTAGCTACTGCGGCTCTAGGCGCAGTTTTGCCTCAGGTTGGAAATGCTGCAATACTTGCCCCTATGGTTGTTGCCGCGCTTGGAATTTTGTTTTCTTTGGTTGGCATAATGATGGTTCGCACAAAAGAAGAAGTGAGTTCTAAAAATTTGTTGCGTTCGCTTTTAGTTGGAACGCTCGGTAGTTCTGTTTTGATTTTGCTCGCAGTTGCCGTGATGGCAGGGCTAGGATTGATAAGCTGGGGAATTTTCGGTTCCGTGGCTTCGGGTTTGGTAGTTGGAGTGATAATAGGGCAATTCACGGAATATTATACATCGGATATATATAAACCAACACAGAGCATTGCTATACAAGCAAGGCTTGGCCATGCAACCACAATAATAGAAGGCATAGCGGTTGGGATGAAAAGCACAGGATTTCCCGTTGTTTGCATAGCACTTGGAATTCTTTTGGCATTTGGATTTGCAGGTGGTTTTGCCCCCAATGGTTTGTCCATGGGACTTTATGGTGTTAGCTTTGCCGCAGTTGGAATGCTCTCAACACTTGGCGTAACCCTTGCAACCGATGCCTTTGGCCCCATAGCAGACAACGCAGGCGGAAACGCAGAGATGAGCGGCCTGCCTCCAGAGGTTCGCAAACGCACAGACGAGCTTGATATGCTAGGTAACACCACAGCCGCCACAGGCAAGGGCTTTGCCATAGGTTCTGCCGCCTTAACAGCTATTGCGCTTTTGGCTGCATATATAGAAGAAGTAAAACTCTGGCTTGGTAAAATTGCGGAAAGTTCAAACGGAACATTCAAAGCTGGTTCTGTTTTATTTGCCAGTACTAGCGAGAATCTCGCAAACTCCTTTGCCTCAAACTCTGCCATTAGAATAATAGACAATGGAAACAGAGCAATAAACACAGACGGAACATTGATGGGCTTAGTTGCGCACAATGCGAATATATCAGATTTTCTAGTTGCATATAATTTAACTCTTATGAACCCAACTTTGCTATGCGGATTATTTATAGGCGCAATGATGGCATTCCTTTTCTGTTCCATGAGTATTCAAGCGGTGGGCAGAGCGGCAGGTGCAATGGTTGAGGAAGTTCGCCGCCAGTTCCGCGAAATAAAAGGCATTATGGATGGAACAGGCAAACCCGATTATGCGCGTTGCGTTGCGATTAGCACAGCGGGTGCGCAAAAAGAAATGGTTTTGCCATCTTTGATGGCTGTTATAATTCCAATTTTGGTAGGTTTAATTTTAGGCGTTCCAGGTGTATTCGGGCTTTTAGCAGGCAGCTTGGCGGCAGGTTTTTCACTTGCAACAATGCTGAATAATTCCGGCGGTGCATGGGACAATGCCAAGAAATTCATAGAGAAAGGCAATCACGGCGGCAAAGGTTCAGACACGCACAAATCCGCTGTCACAGGTGACACCGTTGGCGACCCATTCAAAGATACCGCAGGTCCTTCGCTGAACATTTTGATGAAGCTGATGACTATGGTGAGCGTTGTGTTTTCTGGGCTTATAGTTAAATACAGCGAAGTATTTATGGGGTTGTTTAAGTAATCTCCTCATAGGTATCAAAGAAAATTTGCCTATTCACAATATAACAGTCAGACAAATCTGTTTCGTTTGCGGTTAAAAAATCGCCAGTGACTGCGGAGAAATATTTTTCTGAATCCCAGTAGGAGAAAACTTTGGTGGGTCTTTCAACAGGGGTGGCTCTAACAATTTTTTCACCTTTTGGAAGACAAGAATGGGCAAAGTCAACGAGTGTGAGTTTATTTCCAGATATTTTGTCTATTACTTCTGGTATGTATTCGGTTTTTAAATTGTATGGAGTATCTAAAATGTCGTAGTTCTTTTCAAATTTCTCGCGCTTAATGGGATAAACCTCACCCACAATGCCTATCATAACATATATGTCTTTGCCTGCGCGCAAATCTATATCACCTTCCAAGGTTCTAACAGTAACAGGCCAGTCTTCCTTGAACATATCCTCGGTTTTCACAAAACCAACGGGAATGGATTTTTTGCGCCAGCGTTTCATAGATGCAAAATCAACTTTCGTTTTGCCCGCATAAATCAAATCATAGTTTTCTAGATAATCCCTCACCCTTTGAATAAAATAATCCTCGTCTGCTTTTAAAAAACCTCCAGCCATTTCAATATTGCCGCCGCCGCTTCCAACACCAGCGCAAATAAAATTTGCAAACTCACTTGCCATAATCTCGCGAACAGAACTCCGCACAGAAATTTTTATGCTATCTCCCACAAGGCAATACACCACACAGGCATCAAGAACATCCACCTGTTTTGCAATATCGCTGGTAAATCCTAAAATATTCGGGTCGCAAAAATCTTCTGCTCTGAACAAACCAACTCTTTTATTTATCTTTTTACTTTCAATTCTTCTTGAACCATCAAGGGCAGCAGAGACTATTCTGAGTTCTCTTATTGTAAGAGCCGCATTTTTTAGTTTTTTAATCAAAGCCCTGTCATATTCTATATCTGCCAAATCTCTATCCAAAGGATGTCGAAGTTCGGATAGCCCGTTTGTGTCTGTGAAAAGACCGTAATACAAAACATTTCTGGTTTTTTCGTCTTTATCAAAATCATAGCCCTCTTTTCTCATCATATCCCACACAAGGGTTGAACAGCTTGAAAGCGTGGGTCTAATTTCTGTGTTTTCGTCTTCTCTAATTTCTGCTCGGTGATGGTCTATAACGGCAAATTTTCTGCATTCATATTTTTGAACATTACCTGCTCCATATTGGCAATCCACCGTGAGCAAAAATTCTGGCTCATAAGGCAAATCTGGCTCATATTCTATTTCTATTTCCAACTCATTTATCAACATAACAAGGCTTGGTTTTGATATTTTTGCCTTGCCCCCATAAATTATTTTGCTTTCACTACCGTGAAACTTAAAAAAACGCTGCAAGGCATAAGCACTGCCTATTGCATCTGCATCGGGAATATCGTGGCATTGAATGAGAATGCTCTTATTTTGAACTAAAGATAAAAGATTCATAGGATAGTAACATAGAAATTTTTTCTATATTTTTTTAGAAATGCTCTCCACAGAAATAGAACGCTATATTGCATATTTAGAAACGCAGAAAAAATTCTCGCCGCATACTATAAGGGCTTATGCTCGTATATTAAAAGATTTTGCAAATTTTTTGCAAGCGGATATTTCTCCAAAAGATTTGAATTCAGATTTAATGAGAGATTGGATTTGGAGCATAAAGGAGAATAAAAAAGCCATAGCCACGCAATCGCAAGCTCTTGCTTGCTTGAAAAGTTTTGGGAAATATTTGGTTCGTGTGGCAGTGCTAGGGCACAATCCAGCCTCTGTGATAAAAACTCCAAAAAAGCCAAAAAGGTTGGTTTCTTTTTTATCTCAAAAAGAGATTAGCGAGCCTTTTAAAATTGAGGATTTATTTAAAACAGAATTTGGTGAAGACGAAAATACCTTGCGGGCAAGAACCATTTTGGAATTGCTTTACGGAACTGGGCTTAGAATTTCCGAGTGCGCAAATTTAACCTGGGCAAATTTGAATTTTGCAGAAGAGTTGGTTAGGGTATGGGGCAAAGGTAGCAAAGAACGGGTTGTGCCTTTAACTAGGGATTCCATAAAATGGCTTTGCAAGTTCAGGGATTTTCAGAGCAAAAATGCAATTCCTTGTTTTCCCTCTAATTTTGTATTCTCAAAGAATGGCGAAAAGCCATATAACACTCGCAAACTTTACAACGATATTCACAATCTTCTTCGCTCAATAGGCTGGGAAGGCAAGGCAAGTCCACACGTTTTGCGGCACACTTTCGCAACTCACTTGCTGGAAAATGGCGCAAACATAGTGACTGTTCAAAAACTTTTAGGCCATAGCAACCCAAACACCACGCAAATTTACACGCACGTGAGCGCAGAGATGCTAAGAGATAGCCTAAAACAAGCTCACCCTAGGGGATAGCTTATTTTTTATCTTGAATAACCAACTCAACCCTGCGATTTTTTGCACGGCCTTCTTCGGTTTTGTTGTCTGCAACAGGTTTTTCCAAGCCATAGCCAACAGATTTTAGGCGTTTTTTATCTATGCCTCTCTCTATTAGATATTGCATAACTGCGCTTGCTCTTTGCTCGCTGAGTTTTTTATTTGTTGCCGCGCTGCCAACATTGTCGGTGTGACCTTCTATTATTATGTGGGAATCGGTTAGCAAGCTCTGGAGAATTGCTCCTATTGCTGACAAATTTTCCCTTAATTCTGGTTTCAAGTCGGCCTTTCCGAACTCAAACAGAATATCACTCATAGAGAGGATTGTACCTCTGGCATCTTTGTAAACGCTGATGGTTTGGCTGTTCAAAGCATCTAGCTTTTTTTGTGCCTCAGCTTTTTGTGCTGCTAGCTCGTACTCTTTCATAGCAAGTGCTCTTTGGCTTTCGCTCAAAAGGCTGCGTTCTATTTCCAACTCTTTGCTAATATTAGCATTCTCGGTAGCAAACGAAACTATGAGGTCATTTCTTACCTGAGAAATTTCTTTTTGTACGGCTACGTTTTTCTGAGTCAGAACAACTCTATCTATTTCCGCTTTGAAAATTTCCACAGACAAGCTGCAGGTCTTAAGTGCAGATGCCTTGCGTTCATCTTTGGCTATGCCTTCTAGAGCTTGAATTCTAGCTTCTGTAATGGCATAAAGACGGTCCGAGGCAGCATCACGCACGGCATAGTTTTTTAACGCATCGTTAAAAGAAGCACGGCATGGGATGGTTTCTGTTTGCGCAAACAAGCTTGCGGCACAGGCTAAAACGGTTAATGTTTGAATTTTCATAAAACCTCCTTATTGTTGAACACTTGGTTGTTGAACACTTGGTTTTTTACGGGTTTCAAGCAAATTACGAACAATGGTCAAAGAACCTGTTGCTATTCCCAGGCTATCTGACAAATTTTTATTCTCCTGCTTTAAAAGAGCAAGCTGGAGCTGCAAGGTTGCTTCGTCTGCGAGAGACAAAGCTTCTTCTGGCTTATCTTCTTTTTGCTTTTCTGCTGTGGCAATTAATTCGGCAGTTGAGGCAGGAACTTCAACACCCCTGTCTTTTGCCAGATTTTGCAGAGTTTTAGCTTCTGCTATGGCAGAATTTGCTATCCCTCTACTGGATGAGCACGACATTAGCACTGCCGCGCATAATGAAATGAGCAATATTTTTTTCACAAAAAATCCTCCTTTGGTTGTGGGTGAGGGTAACATAGTAAATTCTCAACCAACCATTTGAACCTGGCTGGTCAATAACTCTCCACGCTAACTCCCGTATAATACGCCTTCAAAATTTCGTCAAATTTCTGCCCAGCTCTTGCCCTTGCAATAACCCCAAATTGGCACATTCCAATGCCGTGTCCAAAACCGGAGCCGCTTATTATATAATCACTGCCATTTTGAGAAATGCCAAACAATGAGCTTGGTAAAATTTTTCCATCTCTTTGAAAAAGCCATCTCACCTTGTCTCCAAAAACTTCAAAGGAACCTCTATCGGTTAAAACAACAAGTCTTTTCACCCTACCACTTGGGAATTTTTCGGTTATTAAAATTTTCTCCAATTTGCTAAAAGTAAAGATTTTGTCTGCTTTTGCATTTGTTGCGTTTTTTTGAAAGAGTTTTATAAGTTCTGTTTTGTTGAATTTTTCTTCCCATCTTTTATATTTTGAAAGCTCACAAAATACACCGCCTGCTGTGGAATCCGAAACGGCTGCTAAATATGGCTTGCTCTCTTTTTCCCAAACCTCGGAAGATTCGGTTTTGCCGCCGCAGGTTGAATGGTAATAAGCCTCTATCAAATTGCCATTGTATTTAATAACCACATTGCTTGTTGCTAAAATAGCTTTGTTCACAAGGGAATCTTCGTCATTTTTTCCGTTGTAAACTTGGTCACGTGTATCTGCATAAACATCAAAGCCTTGCGATTTTCTGGAACCTAAATGTACATAGGCATAAGTTCTTGCAGCAACTGCTTGAGCTTTTAGGGCTTCAAAGCCTTCTACATTCAGTTTGCCTATTTCGTGTGGAACAACGCCTTTTAAATAATCTTCTGTGTCTAGGTGATTTATTATGGTTAAACCTGTGTCTGCAGAAAGTACAATCCAACTGCCTCTATATGTTTTTTTGGCATAAGTGCAATTTCCTTTTGTTTCAATTTCTGTTCTGCTGTTTTTTCCAGCTTTAAATTCCCATTTTTTTTCAGGACATTCTATCACTGCAAATTTTTTTTCAAAACCAACTCCAACATCTATTGTTTTTTCTATTATTTGTTTTTTTGTTGTATCTGGTTCCACCGGTTCTGGTGTTGGCGGTGTTGGTGGTGGAGGCTCTTTTTTTTCTTCGGGCAAGGTGCTTGGAGTTTCTTCAATAGGTCCAATTGGGCGTAGTGGCGCGCAGGCAAAAAACACAAGAACAAGGGGCAAAAAGAATTTTAAAAACATTAGAACTTAAATGTAGAATTTTCTATTTTCCCCAAATGGTTAAGTATTACAAATTGCAGGCAGGAAGAATTGTTGTTGCTGAGAAGCATGAAGCGCAAGTTACAATGCTAGTTAGCCCAGACCATGAGGAAATAAATTCTCTTATAAAAATTGGCGGGCTAGATGAGCACACAATTTCTTCTGCTTTTGACGTAGAAGAACTCGCTCGTTTGGAATATGAAGATGATTATACCGCTATTATTTTTAAAAAACCTAAAAGCTATAATGCGGAAGACCAATTTATGTTTCGCATAAGTTCTTTTGGCGTTTTTGTGTATGCAGATAAAATAATAATTTTAAGCGATGCCGTGCTTCCTTTGGTTGATGAAAAACGGTTTTTCCGCATAACATCTCTGAATATGCTTGTGCTCAAACTGCTGAACTATTCCTCTTACCATTTCAGCGAACATCTTCGCATAATAAGCCGAGTGAACGATGAACTAGAAGCAAAGTTGATTAGCTCAGTTGATAATAAATATTTGCTTTATATGTTTGGCTTATGTAAATCTATGGTTTACTATTTGGATGCAATAAGCTCTAACCAAATTGTGCTGCGAAAATTGCAAAATAGCCGCAATTTGATTTTTACCGACCCAGAAAAAGATTTGCTAGACGATATTTGCATTGAAACTTCGCAGTGTTTGCAGCAAACGGAAAATCTCTCCAATATTCTCTCTAGCATGATGGATGCGCGAGCTAGCATTGTTAGCAATAATTTGAATACCATGATGAAAACCCTTACAATACTCACCATTGGAATAATGGTACCAACATTTGTGGTTAGTTCATTTTCCATGAACTTAAAATACCCCGCTAATATGGAATCTGATTTGGCATTTTGGGTTGTTATGGCTTTAGTGGCACTTGTCACACTTGGGTTTTTATTTATCCACAAAAGGAATAAATGGTAAGAAAAATTCTGGTCTGTGGAAATCTGGTTTGGGTGAATTTATTGGAAAGGCAGTGAGCCAATGAGGCTGGGGTGCAAGGTCTGCGCATTTGTACAAATTACCTTCAACTTCAACAATCCGCAAATCCTTGATATTTCCAAGTAAAGTACTTGGAATTTCCACAGAAAGCATCCATCTGTAAAACTTACCGTCTTCAAGAACGCCGCTGGGTTTTCTTATTATTTGCGCATATTCACTTTTTGAAAACTCTTTTCTGCTTTCCCTCTTTTCACCTCTAGCTCCGTAGCAAACGCCTTTTGAGTTAAATTCTAAGTTCAGGTATTCCTTGCCCCAAGGTACTTTCAAAAATACCTCCACACAGGAATCTTCCCAAACTGCCTCGCCGTCTTGCTCTTTGCTTAGACAAAAACAGCTTGGAACTTCTCTAACTGCAAAATCCACAGTTATAAGCTCTTCGCTAATATCAACAGAGGCTCCTGTTGAAACAGAGGCAACGCTGCCCCATCTATGTTCAAGAGAAAATACGCGCATAATTGGAATGTAAATATAGTAAAATATATTAAATTTTTTCTAAATTAGCCCCATGAAAAGAAAAATTGCATTCTCGGTGAGCTTAGGGCTTGCTTTGTTATTCTCATATTCTTGTTTCCCAGAAGGCTCTGGTGTTTCAAAAAACGATTGTATAAGAACAGAGCTTGGAGTAAAAGCCAACACTCTTGACGATGTGATGGAGGCTTGCGATGTCACTAGAAAAAGCGAGATTTTGTCTCAAATTCAAGATAAGGTTGGCACTTGCAACAAAAACGATTTAGACTTTGACAAGCCTATTAGGGAAATAGTGGCTGCTTGCGGAGTAAGCGAAATCCCTATTATAAGTGGTACTAGCTCTTCTTCCAAAAAGAGTTCCAGTAGTTCTGGCTCTTGCGATATAGGAGGAACTGTTGTAATTGGAACTCAAACTTGGATGTCGAAGAATTTGAACTGCAATGTTGCTGGCAGCAAATGCTATGGCGATGATGCTAGCAATTGCAACAAATATGGCAGGCTTTATAACTATGCAATGGCTATGGGAGCTTGTCCCAAAGGCTGGCGTATTCCAAATAATGCAGATTGGGACAAGTTGTATCACTACGTAGACAGCACGAGTGGCACGGAAAGCCCTTACGATAGCGAAAAGGCAGGCAAGTATCTAAAATCACAGCCTTTTTCAGCTATGCTAGGTGGAGGTGGCACTTCTGATGGCGATTTCATAGGAGTTGGTAACCGTGGCGTTTGGTGGAGTGCAAGCGAATACGATAGCGACAATGCCTACAGCCGATACATATACGATGACGAAGATGCCGCTTATTCGTGGAAAGACGACAAATCCTATTTGCTCAGTGTTCGTTGCTTGAGAAACTAATTGCCAGAGCCTATAATTATTTTGCTATATTTTACATTGGTATCTAAAATATGAGCATTCCTACACCAGAAATAAGACTCGCAATACTTTTTGCCGCGGCTTTTGCCATAGTGCTGTTTGTAGCAGTGATAATAATTATGCATTCGCTTGGCAATATGGAAAATCACCTTAAAAGAATGCAACACATAATTTCAAAAGAAATTATTTTGCGCTACAATCAGCAAGTTAACTACTATAAACAGCAAAGGCAGCGCTTTATTGCCCAGCAAGAACGCGAAAAACGGCAAGAAGCCCTGCTTGAAATACCTTTGGTCAGAAATTCCGAGCATAATTTAAAGGAGAAGTTATAGATGGCAAATATTCTGTTATATAATATACATATATATATATATATATTCACCCTTTTAAGGCTTGAAAAAGGCTAAAAAAACAAAAAAAATGACTTTTTTTAAAAAAAATGTGCTATTCGTCAAAAAAAAATGTATTTTTTGAATACCTATTGGAGTTTTTTATGGATTGGTTGCAAAATTTGGAAAGTGAAATGGAACTGTTTAAGGCAGAATATGCCAAATTTGGGCGCGGTACTAGAATTGCTGGTACCAGAGCACGCAAGCATTTGCAAAACATTAAAAAAGCAGCTCAAGAGTTGCGAAATTTAATACAGGGTTCAAAAAAAGAAGAAGAAAGCACCTAATCGGAGACAATGGTTTAATATGTTAAAACATCTTTCTTTTGCAGTTCTAGCCGCTTCCGTGTTCTTTGGCGCGGCGTTTGCCAAGGTTATTCGGGTTCCGGGAAATTATAAAACCATATCCGATGCACTTGGAAATGCAGATTCCGGCGACACTATTCTTGTGAAGCGCGGCGTATATGACGAAAACGTAACCCTTGTGATGGGCGTTGTGTTAAAAGGCGAAGACCCGCTAACCACCATAATAGATGGCGGTCGCAGAGGGCCAACCGTTATGGGAGTTACCGAATCGGAAATTTCCCATTTCACCATTCGCAATGGTTTGGAAGGCGTTCTGTGCGAAAATACGGGCGGTCTTTACGTTCACGACAACTACATTCTAGACAACCATGCCACAGGTGTAGCGGCATTCATTTCCTTGCCCGAAATAGCGAACAACGTTGTTTATGGCAATCGGTGGAGCGGCATTCTTGCTTGGGGTGCTAAGTCTTTAGATTCCAAAATAGAGCAAAACGTGGTGCTTCGTAACGGTTTCTCAGGGCTTGCACTGAAGGGTCCTTCTAATGTTGTAGCGGTCAACAATATCTTTATGGAAAACCATTACTACGGTGTCTTTGCAGATCCGGCTTCTGGTCAAACCCGCATGGACTACAACAACATCTACAAAAACTACTATCCGTTTAACCGCTTCATAAAAATAAATCGCACCAATAAATCTTTAGACCCGCAATTCAGAAATCCATCTATTTTTAGCCCAGATTTCTTTGTTCAGCCCAAATCCCCAATGGTAAAACAAGGTTATGCTCGCTTAGATATAGGTTTAATAAAAGATATTTCCGTGGTTAGGCCAAAAAGAGTGGAAGGCGAAGAGCCTCAGCCTGTGATGCAAGAAAGTGATCCAGAATTTACCATGGAAGAAATAAAATACCAAGAGGTAGAAGCAGAGCCAGAACCAGAAGCTCCGCCACCGCCGCCACCGCCACCAAAGAAGGTGTTTGTGGTAGAGGGCGTTAATTTCTTGAGCGGCAAAGCCGATATAACAGAAGATTCTTTTGCTAATCTTATGGTTGTGGTAGAAACAATGCGTGCCTATCCAGAAGTTACATTCAAGGTGGTGGGTCACACAGATGACCAAGGCAAAAGAGATGCGAACCAAAAACTTTCAGAAGCTCGTGCAAAGGCTGTGGTAGATTTTTTAATCACTCGTGGCATAAGCGCTTCTCGCCTTGAATTTGAAGGCAGAGGGCCCGATCAACCTATTGCATCAAACAGTACCGCAGCGGGAAGAGCGAAAAACCGCCGCATAGAATTCCAACGCACGGATAACTAAGGAGAATTTAAAGTGAAACATATATTGCTCTCCATTGTGTTAGTGTTTTGTTCTGCAAGCTACTTGCTTGCATCACCGTCTTACTCACCAAACAAATACCAGCAAAACGACTGGTTTGGAGAATATGGCGGAACAACCTCCATGTATGTCAACCCTGCTGGCATAGCAGAAAACGACCAGTTAGAAGTTACTGGTGGTTTTTTCAGCACCATAAGCGGTGCGGCTATGCAAGAATATGGTTCCGTTGTGTTGCCTTATGACTATAACCATACCTTTGGTTTCACGTTCTTTGAGAACGGTGCCACGGTAGATCCCGGTAAAGACGATGGCGATTATACGGAAAATGCTTATATATTGGGTTATGCTTGGCGTGCATTCCACTGGCTAGCCCTCGGCATTGATTTGTCAATTTTGCAGGTAAACCAGTTTGGCTACAACAAACAAATAACAATAGGTTCAGACATTGGCATAAGCTGGAATCCAATAAGTGATTCCAAATTAGGTCATTTGCAAGTAGGCATTGCCATTCAAAATATGTTGCAACCAGTTATCGCCAATACAGAAGCAAATGCTGAATGTTTTAGAGACGATAAATGTGAATATGGGTTTATGGCACCAACTTTCATGGGTGGAGACGTAGATGGCTATGCCATTCCTTCTAACCTTAATTTGTCTTTGTTTTACCGTGGTTTGAACCGTGTTTTAGAAATAAAGGGCGAAGTTAGCTTTATAGACATTTTCCACGCAGAAAATGAAGGCGGTAGCGGCAATATATTGGAATTCGGTGTTAGCGCAACCTATTACATAACTCATAATCTTGGAGTTAAGGCACGCTTAACAAAAGAAGGTTATCCTGTGATTGGTGCAACCATAAACGTAAAAGACGTGAACCTATTCCGCTATATCGGATTAGATCTTGAAATGTCTCACGATGATTTAATTGAGAAAAAGAATCGTGGATTTTTGTGGAATGTTCGTGCCACTGCACGTTTTGGCAACACACGCGAAGAGAGCATTGGCGAAGCCAGATACCGTCGCTTGAAGATAGAGCCAGAAAACGATTATCGTGCTGCTATGCGCTTGTACCTGAACCGCGACTTTATTGCCGCATCTTATGCTTTTGGCAAAGTACAAACCAAATATCCAACATTCCACTTGGTTGACCAAGCAGCATTCTACAAAGGCAAATCCTTTGAAAATATGCGTATGCACTTGGCAGCTCAAAAAGTTTATAATGAGGCTATTAAAAAATATCCTCATTCCGACCAAGTTCCAAAATATCACTTCCAGCTTATGAACATAGAATATAAGGAAGGTCGTTATGGAGAAGCAATGGTAAAATACCAGTACATAATCCAAACCTTCCCCAAATCAGATGTTAAGCCAGATGCCGACTATATCGCTGGTCAAATAAAGTTTGAGCAGGGTCAATATAAAGATGCCGTTCAGTTGCTAGCCTCAATTTTACCCGGAAACGCCAACTACTTCTACGCTCGCTACACAATGGGCATAGCATATAGCCGTTTGGAGCAATGGGAAGAGGCAAAAGGTTCATTCAACGATATAATAACCCAGCAGCCTTCTAACCAGTCAGAAAAAGATTTGCAAGATGCTGCAAAAATAAAACTTGGGCACATTTATTTTGCAGAGAAAGATGGACTACCCGAAGCTGCCAAGCTCTATGGTCAAGTCACCAACATCAATTCTCCGTTCTACGAAGAAGCCGCTCTTGCGCTTGCTTGGAGCTTCTTAAAGGTTCGTGACACTAAAAATGCCAGGCCCTTTACTTCTTGGATAATAAAGAACCGTCCTAGTTCATACTTGGTTTCAGAAGCTTATCTTGTTGAGGGTTATTGCGACTATTTGGAAGGTGCTCTAAGGGCAGCAGATAAAAATTTGAACAAAGCTATAGCCTTAACAAAAAATCCAACAATTACAAAAGAACAAAAAGACAGTGCAAAGCATGCTTATGATAATATGAAAGAACACTTTGATAGCGTTCAAGTTCGTGCTTTAGATTTGGCTAGGCAGCTTCCAACTCCTAGAGTTGAACAGAAACGTGCAGCTCTACGCCCCGATTTTGAAAAGGCAAATCGCGAAATTGAAAATTTTGCAGATTTCCAGCAGAGAGTTATTCAAAGCGACCGTTTTGAGGCAAGCAGGCAAAGAGTTCTAGCCGATGCTGGTTTAACAAGTGCTGTTGTTTCTACAAAAATCGCTCAGTCTGGTGGTGGTGCTGGCGGCGGTGGCGGCGGCCTTGGCGATTTGGATGATTTGGATGATTTGGATGAATAAACAAGAAAAGGGAAATGAAGATTATGAATATAAAAGCTATTTTTTTTGGAACTTTGGTTTTAGTGGCTGTTGTTAATGCCGCTCCCAAGGGCGGGTGCGATGCAGAAACAGCCAAGGCAAAAACTCTTTTTGATAAATGCACAAAAATGGGTAAAAAAGCTAGCGGTTATCAGCAGTGCGCTGCAGATTACAAAGCTCAAAAAGCCAAAGCCGAGCAAGCTTGTAGAGCAGGCAGTGTCTCTAGCGGAAGCGACCTTGAAACAGCCGTTAAAAAATGGGAAGACCAATCCAATTCTCGCGGTTGCCGCTCAGGTGGGCAAAAGAGAGATGCCAACTGTGCCACAATATTGCAGCAGTGGGGGCAAGAGCTTTTTAAATTAGAAGAATACAATGCTACTGAAGAACAAACTAAGTTTGATGAACTTGTGCAATGGTGTGCGGACCGCGATAACAACGTAAAAAAGTATCCGCAGTGCGCCAAAACCAACTCTCCTCCGAAAATTAACCACGATGGTTCTTTGCCCATTTTCCTAGACTACGTAAGATATTTCCCAGATGGCTCAACTGCACCAAGTATGTTGTTTCAGGCATCATTTATTTTGGAATCCAAGGGCGAGTTAAAACAGGCTCTTGAACTTCGTCAAACTTTGGTTAAAAAATATCCCAATCACACTTTGGCTTCTGGTGCATGGCTTCGTATAGGTGAATATTACTACAACAATTCAAAATGGGCCGATGCCATAAAAGCTTATGAGAAAATCACTAATATTCCAACGAACAATGCCAGAGAAAAGAAAGAAGCCGCTTATGCTCAATACCATTTGGCGGAATCTTATTACAATCAGGCAGATTATGAAAGAGCCGCTCAAGAATTTTGGGCCTATATAGACGGTGCAGACAAAGGCAAATACATAAAAGATATGCGTGTTGAAGCTATGGATTATATGGCAACTTCATTCTCCGATTTGGATGATGGTGTTCACGTAGCAGATAAATTCATAAGGTCAAAAAAGGTTCCGTATAAAGATTCTCTTTATTACCGCATAGGTCAAAAGGCAAAAGACCACGACCGTCACGATCAGGCAATAAAAGCTTTTGACTTTCTCATAGAAACAAATCCAACCTATATAGATGCGCCTCTTGCAGATTTGGCTATGGTTGATATTTACCTTTTGCAGCAAAAACCAGATAAAGCACAAGAACAGAGATTCAAAGTAGCAAAGCGCTACGATCGTGGTTCTGCTTGGTATAAAAAGAACAGCATGTATCCTGAGAGCGTTAAATCCGCAGACGATGCAATGCGCAGGTCAATGCTTGAAATTCCAACATATATGCACGCTCAGGCTGCCGATATGAAGAAAAAAGGTGATACCGAAGGTGCTAAAAAGAAATATGCAGAAGCAATTCAGCACTACGAAAATTTTATCGCTCGCTACAAAAACGAACCAGATTGGCGTGAATATCAGGTTCACATGAATATGGCTCTTGTTTACCAAGAACTAGACCAAAATAAAAAACAAGCAGAGCAGTATAACTGGATAGTTGATGCAGATACCACCCGTTATGGTCGCAGACCGCAAAATCTCGGTGTTGTGTTATCTAAAAACGATGCAGGCTATAACGCAGTGCTCGCTATGAATAGTGCTCGCGAAGATGCAATAAAGAAAAAAGCAGGTGGAGATACGGCTAAAGCTTATGGCTTGCCAGAAACTAAAGACTATTTTAAACAAGTTGAAAGATATATGTCAAAGTTCGGCAAAGATACTGCCGCTCCAGAAATAGCCTATAACGCTGCCATAGTCCATTACAACGCCAAGCAATATAAAACCGCCATAAGCGAATTACGCAAACTGATGGTGGACTTCCCAAAGCATAAATACACATTGCTTATAAACCGCATGACGGCTCAAGCTTTGCTGGAAGACGATCAGTTAGACGAAGCTCAAGAGAGGTTTGAGTGGCTTTTCAGACAATATACAGAAAAAAATGGTATGGGGGTTAGAGATTCCAATGCTACAACTGCGGCTAAGGAAATTGAAACATCCATTGCTGCCGTGCTTTACCAGCGCGCAGAAAAGGCTGTTAAAAAAGGCGACCATTTGGCTGGCGCAGATATATATGTAGCACTAGTCAAAAGATTCCCCAGAGCAGATTTCAGCGACAAGGCTTTGTTTGAAGCTGGTGTTGCTTACGAAAACGCAGGGCAAAATTCCAAAGCAGCCGAAGCTTGGATGCGCATTCCAAAAGAATACGGCAAGTCTCCTTTGGCTGTTAGAAGTATTGTTCGTGCTGCTGTTGCCTATAAAAAAGACAGCAGATATACCGATGCGGCAAAAACTTATCTTTTCATAACAGATAACTATCCGCAAGATTCTATGGCTATAAATGCAATTTTTGCTGCTGGCGGAACTTATGATTCCATTCCTGCAAAGGATTCTGTTGCTATAAGGGCTAACAAAAAGCTTGCTGCCCAAACCTACGAAATTGCATTCAAGAAATTCCCCAAGCACGAAAAAACACCAGCTTTGCTTTATAACGCTTGCCTTGCTTGGGACGATGCTAGGGAAACCAAAGAGGCAATTCGTTGCAATAGAGATTTAGTGCGTGAATATCCAAAAAGCTCTTATGCGCTGGATGCTGCATATAGCATTCCTGTGGCTTACGAAAACGCCAAAGATTGGAAAAACGCCATTATAGAATACGAGAACTTTATCAAGAATTATCAGTCAGACAAAGAAAAGCTGATTAACGCCTATACCAAAACCGCTAGGGCTTATCTTGAAGCCAAAGATACTGCAAAGGCTATGAATGCCTTTAAGAACACCATTGCCACTTACGACAAATTTGGTGTTCAGCTTAAAAACTCAGACCCTGCGTTTGCGGCAGAAGCTGCCTTTATGCTAGGCGAATTTGAAAAGGCAACTATGAATCCGTTGACTATAAAAGGCAACGACAAAGCAAAGCTTGATATGATAAAAAAGCTTATGGGAATTTTGCAGAGCGCAACAAAGAACTATGCAAAGTCTGCCGAATATGCTTCTGAAAAATGGACTTTCCGTGCCAAAAACCGCATAGCAGAACTATTTGTGGTGGTTGCCGCAAAAGTGCGCGGGCAAGAACTTGATGTTAGAGATAAAAAAGGTAAAGTTGACAAAGAAAAACTATTTGTGGAAAGAATACAAGTGGTTCAGCAATTACCTTCTTATTACGAGCAGGCGAGACCCTTGTTCCAAGCAAACATAGACCTTGCACGTGAGCAAGGTTATTACAACCCTGATGTGGTGGCTGCCCAAGATGGCTATATTGAAATGTATTACCGCGACTGCCAGAATTTTGACGAGGTAGGCAATGCCTTTGCCGAGGCTCCACTGCCAGATAGCGTTGCCATGATGAAAGAATTCATAGCCGACCAAGGCATGGCAAAAGAAGACGCTATTTTTGCGGTTCACGAAGATTTGGAAGCTTACCGTGAAGAGTTGAAGAATAAGAGCCTCGCTGCCAAGCAAGGAGCTTTGCCCCGTTGCGCCAGCGGAATAAAAGCATCTGCCCACTATGGCATAAAGAACAAATGGACAGACAGCTTGTTCACCTTGGTGAGGAAAATTGATGCCGAAAACGAACTTTTGTCAACCTCAATAAAAGAATTTGACCCAACAACCTTGTTTAGAGATGATAATTACAACAAAACAAAGGCTCGTTTAACTCAAATTGAAAAGTCTCAAGACCTTACCCCTCAGGAGCAAATTAAGACTTATAAAGAAATAGCTTCGGAAGCAAAGGCCAAGAATACCAAATTAAAGCAAGAATTGGCAGATTTAAGGTCAAAATGGAGAACAGGATCGTCTCCTTCATCTTCACCAGGGTCTGGTACGGAGGCCGAGGAATAAAAAAATTTGATATAGATTGTTTTTTTTAAAAAAAATAATCTATATTTATACAGGAAAAACTTTTTCATCCACTAACCATAGGAGTATATAAAATGGATGTCGTCATATCAAACACGCTAAAGTCGTTTAACCCATCTCAGGCGGGTTGGCAATTCATGTGGGTTATCTTGTTCGTAGGCCTCGCCGGAGTGGGCATTGCCGTAGAAAGAATCCTCTACATTTACGTGCGTTCCTCAAAAGGGCGCGACAGATTCCTTCTGGATTTTGGCAGATATGTAGCGGATAAAAAATACGAAGATGCTATTCACTTATGCAAAACCTCATTGCTTCCCATAGCGGCTGTTCTAGGCGCCGTTGTTTCTGTTCACGATAAAGGAAAAGAAGCAATTATTGCAGCTAGTGATGCTGCCTTCTTAACAGAAGCACCTCGTGTTAATCGTTACTTATCTATTATAGCCCTTATAGCTTCCATTGCAACATTGCTTGGTTTGGCGGGTACAATATTTGGTCTAATAATAACCTTTGATGCTGTGGCTAACAAACCTGCCGCAGAACGTCCAGCAGCTCTTGCTAACGGTATATCCGTAGCTATGGGTACAACATTGCTGGGTTTGTTCGTTGCAATTCCCTTGCTAATTACACAGGGTTTCTTAAGTTTGTTCTCTGAGCGCGTTATTCAAGAAATGGAAGAAAAAAGCTTGAAAGTTATCAACTCGTTTGCATAATTTTCAAATTTTTATTCTAAATTATAATGTAGGAGATAAATATGGCAAAACAGCTTAAAAAAGCACCAAAAGCAAAAGAAATGGATATGTTGCCGGTTATGAGTCTTATGACTGTGCTAATCCCGGTTCTTTTGACAATGACTGCTTTCCAAAAATTGGCTATTGTGGAAATCAATTTGCCGGAGAGAAGTGAAATAGCATTTGAAAGCGAGCCACCTCCTCCAGATGATAACGCACTCAATTTAACCGTGGCACTTTCCAGCGGCTATGTGGAAATTTGGGCACGTGGCGGCTCTTTGCCTAAAGTGTTTTTCAAAGAAATGTGGACTTTCCGCTGCAAAAGCGATAACGACACAATAACCTATGACCCAAGCACAATAGGCGCCAGCAACCCTCCCAAATGCCAAGACGGTACCGTGTTAGATGCTGAAAAGTTCAAGTACTCTATAGAAACCATACATTTGTGGACTTTGCATAAAGAAAGCGAAGAAGACCCTGGCAAAATAGAGATGTCTGTTTACAGCAAAAGTGATTCCGCTTATTTGAATGCTGACAATGAATTCATAACGGATAAATCAGCGGCTCAACCCGGTTCAACTGTGGCAACCCTTTCTGAGAGTTCGTCCAGAAGGCTGGCGTGTGGGCAGTCGGCTGCCGGTGTGGAAGATATATGCAGTGATGGAAAGCCTGCTATCACTTTGAGACCTCGCAGTGCTTACGATGAGCTTGCAAAATCACTAATTATGATTCACAACCGTTTTATAGACAGCCCGGATGCGGATAATATTATAGTGCTTGCCGATGACGACACGGCTTTCGATAAAATTATCAACATTATGGATAGAGCACGCGATGCCGGGTTCTTTAAAATTAACCTAAGCAAGCTGGCTGGAGGAGGCTAAAATGGCGAGAAAGTCTAGACAATATGGTGAACCATCGGAACTTTCCTTAACATCCATGATGGATGTTATGACAATCATTCTGGTGTTTCTCATAAAACAGGTGGACACCGAAGGGCAGTTGGTTACGGCTGCAGAAAATCTTGTTTTGCCAGTTTCAACATCCACGAAGGTGCCAAAAGAGGTTTCTTTGGGACTCATTGTTGACCATAACTGGGTTTTGGTTGATGGTCAGCAAGTTGTGGAAACAAAAGTTGTTGAAGAGCAAGATTCCTTGATGGTGGCAGCTTTGGATGCCGTGCTTAGAGAAAAGCGCGAAACCGAAAAAGCCGCATTGCTTGCAAAAGGCGAAAGCGATGAAGGTGGCGGAAATATAATAGTTCAGTTGGATAAAAATACTGCTTATGATATTATGTTTAAAGTTATGGCAACTTGCGGTGCATCTGGTTTTACTAACGTTGCCTTTGCGGTCACTATGAAAGGGGGGGAATAAAAATGGCTGAATTAGGAACGGCTCCGGTTAAAAGAAGCAAAAAGCCTGAACTAGATCCATTTGTAGCATCTATGCTTCCGGAAAGCGATAAGCGTACTGCTAGTTTTATGGGTTCCTTTGCAATTTTTGCTTTGGTTATTGGCTTTTGGGCATCTATGTACGAAGCAGCAGTTGACGAAATTCTATTTGAAAACATAGAATCCGAAGATTTGTCTGCTTCTATGAAGATTGACGAAAAGAAAGAGGATAAGAAGAAAGAGCAAAAGAAAACCGAAAAGCCTCGCAAAAAGCAGGGCGCAGGTGGAAAGCCTCGCGGTAAAGGTCAACCCAATGCTCCTCAGAGCCGTGGTGTTTTGAAAATGCTCACTGCAAAGTCTTCCAAATCCAATTTTAGTGCCTATAACCTTATGAAAGACAAAAACTTTGCCAAAGATATAGACAAAGTTTTGAAAAATGTTGCAGGTCTTCAAACCAGCGGCAAAACAGAGCTTGGTGGCAGACGTGGTTCCGCCACCGGTGGTTTTAACGATGGCTATGCAGAAGGTGGTTCCGGTGGTATTGGTGATATGCTTGGTGGCTTGATGGGCGGTAGCGCAGGCGGTCTTGGCACAAAAGCCAAAGGCTCTTTAAAGGCTCCGAGCGCAAGAGATATAGATATGGGTTCTGGTGATGGTTCTCGCTCCAAAGCGGAAATTATGGCTGTTGTTAATGCCCGTATGCCAGGTTTAAGGAACATATATAACAAGTATTTGAAGTTAAAACCGGGCTTTAGCGGCAAGGTTACTCTCAAATTCACCATCGCTCCTGGTGGCGATATTGTTAGCATTGCCATTGTGTCTTCCACAACAGGCTATGGCGAATTTGATAACGCTGTTAAGAATATGGTGGCAACTTGGAAATGGAAGGTTATAAAGAGCGGTAATACCACTCCAACCATACCATTTAACTTCACGGAATAAACCTAAAATTTTTTCAAGGCCCCGAAAGGGGCTGTTTTTATGAAAATAACGCTTACCGAATTCAAACTCCTTCGAGATTATCTAGAAGAACGGAGCGGTATTTGTTTAAATGAAGATAAAGCCTATTTGCTTGAAAATAGATTGGCTTCTATTATAGAATCTTATAAGTGCAAGGATTTTTCGGAGTTTTATTATATATTGAAAGGCGGTCAATACGCCGATTTGGAAAACAAGCTGATAGATACCATGACCACAAACGAAACTCTGTGGTTCAGGGATACCCATCCTTATGCTATTTTGAAAGAGAAAATTTTGCCTAGCTTTGTTCAGTCGGTTAACGAGGGCAAAAGAGATAGTATTAAAATTTGGAGTGCGGCAAGTAGCACTGGTCAAGAGCCATATAGCATAGCCATTACAGTGCGTGATTTTTGCATGGGGCAAAACATAATCAAAAAAGAAATGGTGCATATAATCGCTACGGATATTTCCGATTCTTGCATTGAGAAGGCTAAGTCTGGCATATACGATTCCATTGCTATGAGCAGGGGAATTAGTCAGGAGCAACTGAACAGATATTTTACTAAGGAATCTGCGAATACTTATTCTATTAGTCAAGAAATTAAAAATATGGTTAAATTCCAAAAATTTAATTTACAAGATAATCCCATTGTTTTGGAACCGCGTTTTGATTTGGTGTTTATGCGTTATGTGGCTATTTATTTCAGTGATGAGTTTAAAAAGGGTTTGTACAGCAGGCTTGCAAGAATTCTTTCTCCAAACGGATTTTTAATTATTGGCGCAGTGGAAACGCTTAGAGGGCTTAGTGAAAATTTTGATATGATGTCTCACGCGGGCGGTTTGTATTATCAATGCAAGCGTTAAACTCGTGCGCTTTCAATGTTGAATAACAAAATTCCTTTGCAACCAATATCTTGAAGTTTATCCATTATTGAATTTGATTCTTCGCTTTTTACCATTGCTTTTACTGAATACCAATTTTTATTTTGCAAAGGTGCCACAGTTGGCGATTCGATACCGGGCGTTATGAAACAGGCTTTTTCCAATAGTTCTGAAGGAACATCATATTCAACCATTTTGTAGCTCATTGCCACCAATTTGCCTTCTATGCGCCGCGCAAGTGTGCGAACTTCTGGGTATTCCTGATGATTTGGATGGGCGAAGAGTGCTGCATTGCTCAAAAACAGAGGTTCTCCTAAAATGCGAAGCCCTGCTTGTTTTAGGGTTGTTCCTGTATCAACAACATCAACAACAGCATCTGCAACATCAAGCCCCACAGAAATTTCAACCGCACCTTCTAGCTCAACGAGTTCCATTTTAGGATTTTTGAAATAATTGCGAACAATGTTTGGAAAACTGGTTGCTATTCGCAAATTCTCAATATCACTCAATTTTTGATGGCTGCTATGCTCTGGAACAGCGGCACAGTGTTTGCTGCCACCAAAAGGCAAATCAAATATTTTTATAGCAGGGCTTTGTGCCTCTATGCAAAAATCCACGCCGGTTATGCCTGCATCTATTATGCCTTTGCCAACATACATGGGAATATCGCCGGGGCGCAAAAAATAAAATTCAATGCCATTTGCGGCATCTACCGAACTGAGCGTTTTAATAACTTTGCTAACCTTGTATCCACAAGCCTTTAGCAAGTCCATAGCAGGCTCCGAAAGCACACCTTTATTTGGAATGGCAACTTTTATCATTTACGGGAATAATTTAGAAAATTTGCAACATAATTATGCATTGCACCGCGTTGAGTGCAAATATAAGAGGAAACATCCACTGCCAGTTTATGTGCTTCCTTTATGCTTTTCCCTTGAAGCAAAGCACCTACAAACGAACCGGCAAAAGAATCTCCTGCTCCAACGGTATCTATGGCATTTACTTTTGGCGTATCTAAATACGAGGTTTCGTCTTTTGTGAATACATAACTGCATACACTGCCTTTTGTTTCAATGACAATATTCAGGTTATATTCTTTCAATAAAAGCAAGCATATTTCCTGTTCGGTTTTTTTCTCAAGTTCAAATAAACGAGCCACCTCAATAACCTCTTCTTCATTTATTTTCAAAATATTGCAGTTCTGCAATGATTCATGTATTATTTTTTTGCTGTAAAAATTTTGCCTCAAATTTATGTCAAAAATTTTGAGCGCATTTTTGGGAACAAGTTCCAAAAAACTGCGAATGGTTTTGCGCGAGGTTTCATTGCGTTGCGCGAGCGTACCAAAGCAAACAGCGGAGCAATTCAGAGCTAGTTCTTTTGTTCGCTCTGAGAAAGGAATATTGTCCCAAGCTACATTTTCGCAAATCTCATATTTGGGAATGCCTTTATCATTTAACTCAACCTTAACGGTTCCGGTGGGAAAATCAATGGTTTCAACCAAGAGTTTGAGTTCTTTTTCTGCAAAAATTTTCAAAATTTCTTCGCCTAGCAAATCCTTGCCAACCGCACTTACAATATAACTTTCAAAACCGAATTGCGAAGCATGGTATGCAAAATTGGCGGGCGCGCCGCCGGGTATTTTTTGTTCTGGGAATATATCCCATAGCATTTCGCCTATACCTACTACTGTAAATATAATCTACCTCACCGCAATGCGCATTATTTTATGTTCGCGGCCGCTTGATATTTTTGCAATATATATCCCAGATGGCAAATGATTTAGATATACATTGTGAACGCCACTTGTAAAGGTGTAATTTGCAACGTCTTTGCCTGCAGCGTTATATATATGAATTGTGGCATTTGTTGTTGCTGTTAAATTTATGCCATTTCTAATGGGAATAATTTTATTACCACTTGCAATTTGTGGCAAAAGTGCTACTGGCGGTTCTGAGGGTTCTGGAGGTTCTGTTTCTGCTACAACAAAATTTAATGGTACTTTAAATGTGAACGCATTGCCTTGTTTTGCACCGCTGAGAACAAGTGTGTCGCGGTATGGAATAGGAAGCTGAATCTTGATAGTAGTATCGCGGTTGGTTTTAATAATAATAATTGAGTCGCGGTATGGGGATAAGTATGGAAACTGAATCTTGATAGTAGTATCACGTCTGACTTTAACATTAATAATCGTGTCGCGGGATGGGGATATGGCAAGTCCGCTTTTTGGTTTTACGCCTACTGCCGCAAGATATCCGCCTTTGCCTGTTGATGTTTGATTTGGATTTGACGTGATTTCAAAATCCGAAGAAGCACCTTTCTGAAGGCTTGCCGACAGATTGCTCATCTCGCCATAAGAAACCAGCGTGACTGCACTCGGAGACACTTGTGAATAATTGTAGCCCTTTGTTCTGAAGTTCTTGATGCGTGGACGTGCATTTACTTTGTTATATTCTGTCTTTAAATAAGTTAATCTTCCGTCATAGAAACTTGTCATACTACTAATGGATGATGTTAGGTCTGTGCCAGTTTTGAACATCCTTATTATTCCATCTATAAAGCTCCGCATTGATTCTATCTCTGGCATCTTCTCATTCCAAATCTCTATGTATCTAACAAGAAACTCAGGGTCGTCAAAAAAGCGAGAGAGCCACGGATGAACCATATACGGAAATTGACTCGGTCCCATGGTAGCCCCTCCCTGCGTACCAGAAAGAAAACTCCAGTTAAGATCCCATAGTGGGCCTGCGCCTATTTTACCGCCCTTGTCTTTATAGAAAAAAGCACTTCCAATATGGTCCCCAGTTTCTGTGCCTTTACGAAAAATGTCAATATTTTGTATAAATGTTTGTACCAAAAAATATTTAATGAATGTCTCAGCATCAACCAAATCACGGTAGCCGTTTTCTGGAAAATCATAGGAACTCATTAAATCAGCGATTCTGTTCAAGTCCTGTTTTACAAAATCATAACGTGGGTCAAGAGAATCTGCATCTGCAAATTCAGGGCTTTTAACAATCACCGGTAAATAGTAGCTTCTTGTATGAAATTTTATAGGTTCGTCTTCTGGGTAATAGCGGTCCATTTCAATAAACCAACCTTCGGTCAAATGAACTTTTGGCCTTCCCGGAGCACCTATATATGCTGGGTCTGCTTGCCTATGTTCAGTTAAAATATATTTCCCTGAATTACCATTGTTCACATAAACTTCAACAGGATTATATGAACATGTATATTGCAAATCCAATCGTTTGCCCATTTCAAGCCCAAAAGCGTTTTTATCTGGGTCGGCGTTCATCAATACCCAATTTCTAGCGGCTGGAAGCCCAAAAGGTGATTGTTGTTGCTCTTTTCTGAATCTTATACGATATGGGTTGCGATATCTAGTTCCGTCTGGCAGAGCAGGAGTGATGGCATTCCACATAGCATTCCAAGAGGAATTTCCCCGACCCCTAATCTGCTGACTGTCGAGAGCTAAAATGTTATTTCGTGAGTTCCCCGGATCATTTAAAGAAAACGTCATGGTGTGCCAATCCACTTTGCTTGTAATGGCTTTGCCATCATCTGTCTTAATATCTATCCTAGGCAGTGACGTAGTCTGTGCAAATGCTGTTTGTTGGAGAACAGCTATTGCAACGCTTAAAAGCAATGGTTTTGGATTTATAAGCATATAATTTAAATATAGTAAAATCTTGCTTTTTAAAGTATATAAGTCCCAAAAATTTCTATATTCTCCCAAAACCCAGAGGGAATATTTATGGCTTGCAGTGAAGAGCAAAAAGATGAAAAAAAGGATTTTCTCAAAGAAGCGGAATATGCGCTTGCAAAGAATAGGCGCGTGTTTTTGTGGGGACCTGTGGAAGATTCCAGTGCAGAAAAACTGGTTAAGCAGTTTCTCTATTTGGATTCCATTTCAAACGAAGATATTTATTTCTTTATAAACAGCCCAGGTGGTGTGATTTCTAGCGGGCTTTCTGTTTACGATTGTATTAAAGCTATAAAAAGCCCTGTGGTCACTATCTGTGCAGGGCAGGCTGCTTCTTTTGGTGCTGTGCTTTTATGTGCGGGTGCAAAGGGCAAACGCTATGCCTGGCCAAATGCGAGGATAATGATTCACCAGCCTCTTATATCTGGAGAAGTTGTGGCACCAGCGAGCGACCTTGCAATACAGGCAGAAGAAATGCTGCGCATTCGCGATGTGCTAAACGGAATTTTCAGTGAGCACACAGGCAAAACCAAAGAAGAGCTTGAACACGATACCGACCGCGATAACTTTATGAGTGCGGAACAGGCAAAAAAATACGGCATTGTGGACGAAGTGAAAACCATATATTAAATTAGCGGAAGCACAGAATGGGATTATTTTCTGCAATAAAAGCGGGCCTCTCAAAAACACGTGAGACTCTATTAGGTGAATTCAAGTCCATAGCTGGAGTTGGAAAAATCACAGATGAGATGCTTGAACATTTGGAAGAGCATTTGATAAAAGCCGATGTTGGAGTGGAAGCTGCATTTTTATTGACCGATGCTTTGAGAGAACATGGGCTTGGCAAAAGTTTAACACAAAAAGAAATAAATTCCATTTTGCGAAAAGAGGCAGAGCGTTTGCTTATTGACCCTCCCGAACTCAAATGGGAAAACAAACCGCATGTTGTTTTGATTATAGGCGTGAATGGAGCCGGCAAAACCACCACCATTGGCAAACTAGCACATCGCTTGAAGCAAGAGAAAAAATCCGTGTTACTTGCCGCAGGCGATACCTTTAGAGCCGCCGCCATTGAGCAGTTGGAAACCTGGGCAGAGCGTTCCGGTGCAGACTTTGTGCGGCACCAAGAAAACTCCGACCCAAGCGCAGTAGCCTACGATGCCTGCAAAGCAGCCATTGCAAGGGAAAACGATATTGTGTTTATAGACACCGCCGGAAGATTGCACAACAAAGAGCATTTAATGGAGGAACTGCATAAAACGGTACGAGTTGTAAAAAAAATAAATGAAAACTTCCCGCACGATATTTGGCTTGTTATAGATGGAAATTCTGGGCAAAATGTTATTAAACAAGTTCAAACTTTTCACCAAAATTTTAAGCTAACAGGTTTGATAGTAACAAAATTAGATGGCACCGCAAAAGGTGGTTCTGTGCTTTCCATAGCAAGTGAACTGAAAATTCCAATTATTTGGATTGGAGTTGGAGAAAAAATTGAGCAGTTGGTTCCTTTTGATAAAGCAGAATATATTAACGGTTTGTTTGAAGATGCACCGGTGGAGGGATAAAGATGAAAACCATTGTTGTTAAAATAGGTGGCTCACTAGCGGTGGACGATGGTAAATTATTGGATTTTGCCCGTGCTTCGGCAGAAATGTCTAAAAGTTGCAAATTGATTATTGTTCATGGTGGTGGCAAAGATATAAATGCCAACCTCGCTTTGTTAAACGAAGAACCAAAATTTATAAACGGGCTAAGGGTAACAACTCCAGCGATAATGGATATGGTGGAAATGACTTTGAGCGGCAAGGTTGGCAAAAAACTTGTTAGAATGTTACTCTCAGAAGATGTGTGCGCAGCGGGAATTTCCGGTGTGGATGCAAAACTTCTTGAAGCAAAAAAATTAGAAGGCAAAGGGGATTTAGGAGCGGTAGGTGATATTTTCAGGGTGAATACAAAAATTTTAGAAATTTTTTTGGAAGCAGGCATAACTCCCGTTGTTTCTCCTGTGTCTTATGGAGATGGAATTTCTTATAATGTGAATGCAGATACCGCTGCATCTGAAATAGCGGTTGCCTTAAAAGCGGATTGTTTTATTTTAATAAGCGACATAAACGGAGTTTTGGATGGAGATAAAAAAATAATTCCTCATTTAAATAAAGAGCTTGCAAATGAACTGATTAAAAGCGAAGTTATATCTGGCGGCATGATACCAAAAGTTCAGGGTGCTTTGGAATCCATAGAAAGAGGTTTAAAGTCCATTCACATTGTAGGGTGGGATGGTGCGGAGTCTTTCAAAAGGCAGATTGAGGGTAGTGTGAATAGTGGGACGATTATTGTTTAAATATTGTCTGAACCCCGATTGGCCAGGATTTGAGGATTTTCAGGATTATGCAATATGAGATGCTATCCTGTTAATCCTATAATCGGGGGTATCGTGGTTCAGACATTTTTCTATATTTATACCCAAATATGACTTTGGGCAATAAAACAACATTTGGTAGGGCTTGCGGTGCAGGCTTCAAATTTGGTTTTTCTGATTTGCTTTTTAAGGTGCCATACGTGCAGAATAAGACATTCTTTTTTCAGGTGGCGAAAAATCACTCCGAAGCTGAGTTTTGCCAACCTTGGGCATCTGAGGTGTGTTTAAACGCAAATCTGCTCTCCCACCCC
>Ga0268262_10000757_pt1 | contig 41973 bp, 38 predicted proteins | sample TergutNc150P3_FD_190354 | JGI IMG/M metagenome (GOLD analysis project Ga0268262, IMG submission 190354) | Nasutitermes corniger P3 segment gut microbial community from laboratory colony in Florida, USA - Nc150 P3 (SPAdes) (version 2) | ecosystem: Host-associated > Arthropoda: Insects >...
TGCGGCGCAGTTTGAACAACAGGTTTCAGCTTAATAATAAGGAGAACCAAATGAGCGATAAAGCAAATAAACCCTTAAATATCGAGAATATTAATTCCAAGACTCTCAAAAGTATAGGTCTGCAATACGCAATTTATTTTGTATTTGTTGCGTTGGTTTTGATCATAACCATAAAAGAGCCTTCGTTCATGTCGCTGCATAATTTCAGAAACATCCTTGCCATGTCCGCCACAAGGATCATTTTTGCCATGGGCATGGGGGCGGTGCTGATAACCGGTGGAGTAGACCTGTCCTGCGGCCGCATGGTTGGACTAGCCGCCGTACTCTCCGCCTCTTTGCTGCAGGCCGCTGATTATTCCAGGCGTATGTATCCGGATCTGCAGGTACTCCCCCTTATTGTACCTATACTTATCGCAATGGCTGCCTGCGGGCTGTTTGGTTTTTTAAACGGGCTGTTTATCACAAAGCTAAAGGTTCCGGCATTTATTGCCACTTTGGGCACAATGGTTGCCGTGTGGGGCGCATGTTCCCTCTACTTTGATCGGCCTCCCTATGGCGCCCAGCCTATCGGCGGTATAGACCGGCGTTTTTCTACCCTTGGTACCGGCTACATCGGCTTTGACGGGGTTTACTCGATTCCGTACATTGTTATAATTGCCGCGTTTGTTTCCCTTATCACCTGGGTACTCTTTAACAAAACCACATACGGTAAAAATATTTACGCCATTGGCGGAAATGCCGAGGCGGCCAGAGTATCCGGTGTGAATGTAACCCGCACCCTGATCATCGTATACACCATAGCCGGTATACTCTACGGCCTCGGTGGAAGCCTCGAAGCGGCACGTACCGGAGGCGCAACCAATAGCTACGGCAACGGCTACGAATTGGACGCCATTGCCGCCTGCGTTGTCGGCGGGGTCTCAAACCTGGGCGGTATAGGTACCATGCCGGGTATCGTGATCGGCGTTCTGATATTTTCCGTAATCAATTACGGCCTTACCTTTATTAATATGTCGCCTTACTGGCAGCAGATTGTAAAAGGCGCAATCATCATCGCCGCAGTTGCCCTGGACATTCGCAAGCATGTTGCCAAGCGTTAAAACAATTTAACCAAATACCTTTTTGAGAATTTAGCAAAATGAGCTAAGCTGGCATTCTATGGAAATCATCGGAACCCTTTTCAACATCTTAGGCGGCCTTTGCCTTTTCCTTTACGGGATGAAGGTGATGAGCGAAGGTATTCAGCAGGGCGCGGGCGACGGGTTCAGGCGGGCGCTTAACTTCATGACCAGGAACCGCGTCGCCGGAGTGATAACCGGCTTTGTGGTTACAGGCATTATTCAGTCTTCGTCGGCAGTTACGGTCATGGTAGTTTCCTTTGTGAACGCCGGTCTATTAACGCTTACCCAGTCCATCGGGGTAATAATGGGGGCCAATATCGGAACCACCGTAACCGCCTGGATAGTCTCCCTTATTGGCTTTTCCATGAAAATATCGCTTCTGGCCCTGCCAGCGGTCGGCATTGGTTTTGTCTTCGCAATCATAAAGTGGAAGTACCGCGTTCTTGGAGAGGCGATACTTGGTTTCGGCCTGCTTTTTTTGGGGCTGGACTTTCTGACCAGATCCATGCCGCAGCTTGGGGACGGTTTCAACTTAATTGCGAATTTTTCCGGTCAGGGGTTTTCATCTTCCCTTATAGGCATGGGCGCGGGGCTTTTGATAACCCTGATCGTCCATTCATCAAGCGCCTCTACTGCCGTTGTAATCACGATGGCTTTTAACGGCATGATTGGTTACGAACTGGCCGCGTCAATGATCCTTGGGGCAAACATCGGCACGACCATTGACGCGGCTCTGGCCGCCATCGGAACAAAGACCGCCGCAAGGCAGGCGGCTTTGGTTCATGTTCTTTTCAATATAATCGGAACTTGCTGGGCTATTCCTCTTTTAAAGCCGCTTCTGGCTTTGGTAAACTTTGTTACTCCCGGAACCATGACCGGCGTATTCCAGGATCCTATGGTTCCCACCCACCTTGCAATGCTTCACACCGTTTTTAACGCGATAAATACCATTGTATTTCTGCCCTTTGTAAAGCAATTTGCCGCTCTGGTTTCCATTATCATAAAGGATAAGAAAGTCGAAGAAACAAAAGACAGCCATTACCATCTTGAGCATACTTCCGGCTCGATGCGGGACACCCCTGAGCTTAAAATTTTGCGCGCCGAAAAAGAGATCAGCGACATGGCCGGCCTTGTCTCGGATATGTTTGGTGAATTTAGCTCCATTCTAAATTCCATGCAGGAAGCCCAATTAACAGAAGACGCCGTGAACAGCCTTATCGTGAATTATAAAGAAAAAGAAAATTACGCGGATGAAATGCGGGAAGCCCTTACGGACTTTCTTGTAGAATGTACCAGGGAAGGGCTAAGCCCCCATTCCGAAAAAAGGGTTTCAAGGCTGCTCCGAATTGTCGCGGATCTGGAAGAAATGTCGGACGACTGTTTCAGCATCAGCCTGCTCCTTGACAGGAGCGTGCAGAAAGACCATGTTATAAAGAGCAAGGAAGTAACAGCCCTTATTCCATATGTGGCCCTGGTAGAAGGGTTTTTAAACTTCATTAAGGACATAAAATTGGGGAGCGTAATTTCAAAAGAACAGTCCGAGTGGGCGCAGGATCTTGAAAACCGGATTGACAAATCCCGCAACAAGCTGCGCAAGCTTGGCCGAAAGCGCATAGAAGCAGGCAAGGATGTAAAAACCGAACTGTTATTTATTGATTTAGTCCGCCGCATCGAAAAACTCGGAGATTACTGTTACAGCATCTCCGCAGCACTTACGAATTAAGGAGCAAGCATTATGAACACACGCGTTTATTCTGAAAGAATGGAAAAAGTAAAAGAAGAAATGGCAAAAGCCGGAATCGACGCTTTTTTTGTAAGTCCCTCCTCAAATCTTTTCTACCTTTCAGGCTGCAAGTTGGGCGGAGACGAGCGGTTGTTTCTTTTGATATTGCCCGTTGCTGGCGAACCGTTCTTACTGGCGAATCTCCTGTATAAAGAACAAACCAAACTTATCCCTGTAAACGATCAGGTATATTGGAAAGACGGGGAAGACCCGTTTAGCCTTTTAAAAACAGAAACTGAAAAGCGAAATATCAAGTTAAATAAAATTGCCCTTGAGCCCAAGATACCCGCTTTATTTGCCCTGCCCTTGAGCAAAACCTTTCCGTACGCAAATTTTGAACTTGGCTCTTCTGTTATTGACCCGCTTCGCCAATGCAAGGACGAAACCGAGCTTGATCTTATCCGCAAGGCATGTAAAGAATCGGATCGCGCTTTGGGCGTGTTAATTGACAGGGGCGATTACTGGATCGGCAAAACCGAATCCGATTTTTTTACCGAGCTGTCGGCAGAAATAAGCCGGAACGGCTTGTATGACTTCGGGGCGTCTTTGCAGGCAGGCCCGAACGCGGCTATACCCCATTACGGCACGGGCAAAGCCGTTATTGAAAAGGGAAAATGCCTTCTTTGCGATTTCTGGGGCCGTTACGATGGGTACTATACGGACTGCACAAGGACATTTCACTTTGGCAAGCCGGAAGCAGAATTTGAAAAAATCTACAACATTGTTTTGGAAGCGCACCTGGCGGCGGAAGCCAAAGCCCTGCCCGGAAACCTGCTTGAAGATGTAGACATGGCTGCCCGCTCGGCTATCGCAAAGCACGGCTACGGGGAATACTTTACCCACCGTACCGGCCACGGCCTTGGTATCGACGTTCATGAAGGCGCTTCCGTCAATACCGGAGTCAAGGTTCCCATAAAACCCTGCATGGTGTTTTCCATAGAACCGGGCATTTACATCCCTGGCCGCTTTGGCGTGCGTATCGAAAATCTGGTTGCAATAAGGGAGAACGGTCATGAAATTCTGCATAACTATCCGCGAGAACTAAAGGTTATATAAACCCATTAGATTGTAGCATGTGGCGTGTGGTAGAAATTTGAAATTCAGTAAGGTATAATGAAATCACAATTGGAAGAGTATGACTCAAAAGCGTACGAAATATTTAAAACCCGCGATTATATTTCTGGTAATTATTTCAAGCTGCCAACCTGCGGCAAATCAGAACGACAAACAAAACAATGAGCAGCTTCCGTTCAGTTCATTTCGAGAAATACCAGGCATAACCGAAAACGAAATAAGCGCTATTGAAGCACTCCAAAAAAAACACATTTCCTTCGTATACGGAATGAATGCGTCAACCGAGGCGTTCATAGGGAAAAACGGCGAGATACGTGGATATGCCGTCCTGTTTTGCGATTGGCTTTCCGCTTTCCTTGGAGTACCGGTAGAGCTTAAGCTTTATGGATGGGACGATCTTTTAAAAGGGCTTGAATCAGGCGAGATAGATTTTACAGGCGATCTTTTGAGCGCAGATGAATACCGGGAGACCTATTTTATGACCGGGCCAATAACCCAGCGGTCGATAAAAATTTACCGGACAGAAGGCAGCGATCCCCTGCAGTACGTCATAAATTCGCGGCTGCCCCGGTTTGCCTTCCTGGAAAGATCTTCCCCTAGCGCCGATATCGCCAAAAATGCCGGATACAATTTTGAAACCATCATCACAGAAAACCACAGCAGCGCTTACCGGATGCTGGAAAGCGGCAAGGTTGACGCGTTTTTAGACATGGATACCGCTGAACTTGCTTTTGACGCATACGGTAATGTGATAAAAGAAGATTTTTTCCCTTTCACTTTCAAATCATCCTGCCTGTCAACTCAAAAGGCGGAGTTACAGCCAATTATCTCTATTGTGGAAAAAACGTTGAATAATCGTACTATTGGCTATCTGAACAAATTACACTACACCGGGTATCAGCAATACCTGGAACATAAGCTGTACACCATGCTGACCGAAGAAGAACGTTTATATGTACAAAACAACCCGATAGTACCCATAACCGGTGAGTTCAATAATTATCCGGTTTGTTTTTACGACACTTACACAAATAAATGGGAAGGAATATATTTTGACGCGCTTAAGGAAATCTCAAAGCTTAGCTCCCTGACCTTTAAACTCGTCAACGATGAAAAAGTAAAATCGCCCGACCTGATTAATATGCTTGAAAAAGGTGAAGCGCTGATTACGCCCGAACTGTTCAACATTGAAAAATATAAAGGCCGTTTTTTGTGGTCAGAAATTCCGATTCTAAAGGACAATTTTGCGTTAATAACCAAATCGGATTTTCGCGACATTGGAATAGACGAAGTTTTTTCCCTAAAAACTGGTGTCCGCAAGAACAGTGTATATTCGGAATTATTTGAAAAAATGTTTCCAGGCCACCGGAATTTAAAAGAATATGACACCATGGAAGAAGTTTGGAGTGCGTTGGAGCGGGGCGATATTGAGGTGATTTTCGCCAGCCAGCGAAGGCTTATTATTTACACCAATTATTATGAGGATACGTCCTATAGGTTAAATTTGGTATTCGATCATTCATTGGATACTTCATTTGGTTTCAACAAGGATGCCCACATTTTAAAATCAATTGTTGACAAGGCTCTCCGCATTATAAATATAAATAATATTACAAATCAATGGATGAATAAGGCTTATAATTACCAGCGCAAACTGGCGGAATCCCAGCGCCCGTTGCTGACCGGCGGATTGTTTTTGTTTCTTATCGTGCTTGTCCTGGTTTCAATTCTCCTTAGGAGAAGCCAGGACACCGGTAAAAAGCTGGAAGAGCTTGTCAGGAAGCGAACCGGCGAACTTGCGCTGCAGACTTCCAAGCTTTACGCGATTTTTGATTCAATCCCCGATATGCTATTCTGCAAGGATCTTGATTTAAATTATACCCAATGCAATAAAGTCGTGGAAGAATACAACGGCATCAAAGAGGAAGATATTATCGGAAAAGATGATACCGCCGCATTCGGATTCTCTGCCGAAATAGCGAAACAGCTTGCGGAAGCTGACAGAACCGCTATAACGGAAGGCGTAAAGATCGTAAATGAAGAAACAATCTCCTACCCTGACGGCAGAACCTTATTTTTTGAAACCATCAGGGCGCCGTTTGTGCAAGACGGAGCTACAGTCGGCATTGTTGCCATTGCTCGCGACATAACCAGGCGCAAGGCAATGGAGAACGAAATACGGGAAGCTTCGCGCGCCAAGTCAGATTTCCTTGCAAACATGAGCCATGAGCTCAGATCGCCGCTTAACGTGGTTATCGGCCTTACTGAATTGGTACTGGAAAATGATCAATTGGACAAGGATGTTATTGATAATCTTGCAAAGATAAGCAACGCGGGTACCACAATTTTGAGCATTGTAAACGACATTCTCGATATTTCCAAAATCGAATCGGGCAAACTTGAATTGAAGCCTGTTGTATACCAGATGTCCAGCCTGTTAAGCGATGTTATTACTCTTGTCATTACGCACATCGGAGAAAAACCGCTTTCGTTTCATTTGGACATCGGTGATGATCTGCCTAACGATCTTTACGGCGATGATCTCCGGGTAAAGCAGATACTCAACAACCTGCTCAGTAACGCCATCAAATACACACATGAGGGAACTATCAGGTTAAGTATAAGTTGCAGGCGCGAAGATAAATATCTGTGGATGGAAATAGACGTCAGCGACACCGGCATCGGAATACACGAAGAAAATATAAAAAAACTCTTTTCCGATTATAATCAGGTGGACACACGGGCCAACCGGAACATTGAAGGTACAGGCCTGGGATTGTCAATAAGCAAAAGACTTGTGGAAATGATGGGCGGAGAAATCTCGGTAAAAAGCGTGTACGGCAAGGGATCAACTTTCCATGCAAGTATCCGGCAGGGCTTTGTCAATGATACGCCAATTGGCCCGGTTGTCGCGGAAAACCTTCGCAGCTTCCGCTACACTGATGAAAAGCGCCTAATCGGCAAAAAGCTGGTACGCCCGGACTTAAGCTACGCCAGGGTTCTGGTTGTAGACGATATACAGACCAATCTGGATGTTGCGGCAGGCCTCTTGCGCAAATACAAAATGCAGGTCGATTGTATAACCAGCGGACAGCAGGCCATTGAACGGATACGCAGCGGAAATCCGGCTTACAACGCAGTATTTATGGACCACATGATGCCAGGGATGGACGGCATAGAAGCGGCGGACACGATTCGCTCTTTAGGCCCGGAATACGCGCGCAAGATACCGATAATCGCTCTCACGGCCAACGCTATCAAGGGAACCGAAAAAATGTTTTTTGAACATGGTTTTCAGGCCTTTATTACCAAACCTATCGACATAATGGAGCTGGATTCTGCCATAAGAAAGTGGGTGCGGGACGAGTCGAAAGAGAATCAGATCGTTTCCGATGTATCGTCCGTATCTGTACCGATCCCAAATACCAATAACATAATTAACATTCAAGGAGTAGACACGGAAAAGGGACTTTCCCTTTACGATGGCGAGCAGGATATTTATATAGAGATTTTGCGTTCCTATGTTTCCAATACTCCTCTGGCCCTTGACAGTATTAGAGCGGTGACGGAAGAAACATTAAATGCGTATACTATCAATATACACGGGATCAAGGGCGCGTGCGCCAGCATAGGAGCGGAGACGCAGAGAGAGGCAGCCTTGACTCTGGAAATGATGGGCAGGGCCGGCGATCTGCAGGGGATAATGGCCGGAAACGAAAACTTTATAAAGAACACGGAAGGCATTATGGCCAATATCCGCGCTTGGCTGGAAAATTACGATGAGGTAAATTCCGATAAATGACCAATAATAAGAAACGCACAATAATTGCAATTATCGGCGTTATGTCCGTTGCGATTATGGCTTGTGCCTGCGGGAGGTTCAAAGCAAACAAAACCGGCGAACAGGCGGTATCATCCCCGTTTGCCTCGTTTAGGGATATACCCGGCGTAACAGAACAGGAAATTAAAGCCATCGAAGCTCTCAAAACGCAATACGACTCTTTTGTCTGCGCGATAAACCTGAACACCGATTCGTTTGTTGATAAATACGGCGAAGTATCTGGCTTTGCCATTATGTTTTACGATTGGCTCTCCGGACTCTTCGGTATACCGTTCAAACCCGTGCTATATGAGTGGAATGATTATATGAGCGAAATAGCGGGCGGCGAGATCGATTTTACCATCGATCTGACCGACACCCCCGAACGCCGTAAGGTCTATTTTATGACCAGCCCAATCACCATGCGGCAGATAAAAATCTACCGGATTGCGGGCGCAGAACCCCTTGCGAACATCATAAATTGGCGTCGTCCGCGTTACGCTTTCCCGGAGGGAACCAGCGTACACAGCGAAATTGCCGCAAACGCCGGATACGATTTTGAAATCATTTTCGCTGACAGCCATGCCGGCGCTTACCCATTGCTGGAAAGCGGTGAAATTGACGGGTATATTGCCCTGGATACCGCGGAAGCGGCTTTTGACGAATTTGGCAGCGTGGTCAGCGAGGATTTCTTCCCCCTGACTTTCAGATCGTCAGGTCTGTTAACGCCAAATGTGGAGCTTCTGCCGGTAATCACCGTCATGGAGAAAGCGCTTAATGACCGTACCCTTGCGTATCTGATCGAAATGCGCAATGCCGGGTATCAGAAATATCTGCAAAATAAAATGTATACGATTCTGACTGAAGAGGAGCGTTCATACATAAGAAATAATCCGGTTGTGCCTGTCGCCGCCGAGTTCAGCAATTATCCCGTTTCATTTTTCGATCCACACACAAACCAATGGCAGGGAATTTATTTTGACGCGCTCCGTGAAATCGCAAGCCTTACGGGCCTTACATTTGAATGTGTCAACGAGCCGAGCGTACAATATCCGGAACTGGTTGCCATGCTTGAAAACGACAAAGCATTGATCCTGTCCGAATTGTTTCACATAAAAAAGTACGAAGGCCGTTTTCTATGGTCGGAAGTTCCTCTCTTAATCGATAATTACGCGTTTATAACCAGATCGGATTTCCGTAACATCGAAATAAGCGAGATTCCTTATTTACGTGTCGGTGTCCGCGAAAACACCCCGTATTGTGAATTGTTTACTCAAATGTTTCCCGACCACAGGAGCCATACCATATACGACACCCAGGAAGAAACATGGGACGCGCTAAAACGGGGCAAGGTCGATGTGATTTTTACGAGCCGCCGAAGGCTTGTTACTTACACCAACTACAATGAGGACGCAGGTTTTAAGTTAAATTTAATATTCAATAATTCATTTGATACGTCGTTTGGTTTTTACAGGGACGCCGCCACCCTTAGATCAATTGTTGACAAGGCTCTCCGCCTTATCAAGATAGACAATATTTCAAACCAGTGGATGAATAAAGGCTATGATTACCGGCAAAAACTGGCGGAGGCCCAGCGTCCCCTGTTGTTGGGTTCTTCCATTATGCTTGTCTTTTTCCTTGCCTGCGTGACATTCTTCCTTGTAAGAAGCCGCAGAACAGGCAGAAGGCTGGGAAAACTCGTCAGGCAGCGGACAAGCGAGCTTGAACGAGAGACCACCACACTGAAGGCAATATTTAATTCATCTCCGGATTTTATATTTTGCAAGGACTTAAACTTGCGCTACACACGATGCAATAAAAGTATGGAAAAAGCCTTTGGCCTCAGCGAAGCGGTTATTATCGGCAAGAGAGACAGGGATTCATTGGATTTTTCGGAACAAACGGCGGAGAAATTTACCGCACAGGATGAACAAATTCTTAACGGAAAAGAGTTTTTGATTTTTGAGGATCAGATAGTTTCAAAGTCAGACCACAGCAAGGTAGTGTTTCTTGAGACTATAAAAACGCCGCTTATACAAAACGGCGAAATTGTCGGTATTTTGGGCATATCGCGCGATATAACACAGCGTAAGATGATTGAGAGAGAACTTGAGTACCATACTTCCCTGCTAAAAACGATAATCAGTTCCCTTCCTGACCTAGTTTTCTGTAAGGATTTGAATTTCCAATATACGCTATGCAACAAATACATGGCGGATCTCTTTCATAAAGAAGTGGATGATATACTCGGAAAGAACGATACAACTGCCCTGGATTTGTCAGGCGAAACGGTGAAGATCGCCCATGACACTGACTTAAGAGTTATAAACGAACGGGAGCGGTTAGCGTATGAAGAATGGTTGGCCTGCGCCGATGGCGTTACACGGCTTTTTGAAACGGTAAAATCGCCGCTAATACTGAACGGTGCCGTAATCGGGGTTGTAGCCATCGGGCGTGACATCACACATCGTAAAGAGATGGAAGACGAACTCCGCGCCGCTTCGCTTACCAAGTCCGCTTTTCTTGCCAACATGAGCCACGAACTCAGAACTCCTCTTAACGTGGTCATCGGCCTGACAGATTTGGTGCTGGAAGAAAACAACCTGGCCGGGCACATTAAGGATAACCTTGTAAAGATAAGCAACGCCGGTAATACGCTTCTTAGTATTGTAAACGACATCCTTGATTTTTCAAAAATCGAGTCGGGCAAAATCGAATTAACGCCCGTTGAATATCATATGTCCAGCCTGCTTAACGATGTGATTACCCTGGTCTCCACACGCCTTGGCGAAAAACCCATCAGCTTCAAATTAAACATTAGCGATGATTTGCCCGGCAGACTTTACGGCGACGATCTTCGCGTAAAACAGATTTTCAATAACCTGCTCAGCAACGCTATCAAATACACACATGGAGGAACCATCGAATTAAGCGTGAGCTGCAAACGCGAAGGCAGTGATTTATTGATGCAAGTGTCCGTTACCGATACAGGTATCGGCATAAGCGAGGAAAACTTAAAGAAACTCTTTGGGGATTATAATCAGGTGGACACCCGCGCAAACCGCAACATAGAAGGCACAGGCCTGGGATTGGCTATTACGAAGAGGCTCGCGGAGCTTATGGGCGGGGAAATCTCCGTGACAAGCGAGTACGGCAAGGGTTCGGTTTTTTCTGTATATATACGGCAGGGCTTTGTAAGCGATACGCCAATCGGGCCTGTTGTCGCGGAAAACCTGCGTAAATTCCGTTACGCCGATGACAAACGCACTGCCAGCAAAAAGCTCGTGCGCCACGATTTAAGCTACGCCAGGGTACTTGTCGTAGACGATATGCAGACCAACCTTGATGTTGCGGCAGGCCTCTTGCGAAAATACAAAATCCAGGTCGATTGCATAACAAACGGGGCAGGGGCCATTGAGCGTATACGCGGCGGCAGTCCGGCTTATAACGCTATATTTATGGATCACATGATGCCGGGGATGGACGGCATAGAAACGGCGGACGCGATTCGCTCCATAGATTCCGAATACGCCCGTAAAATACCGATTATCGCCCTAACGGCAAACGCCATCCAGGGAACGGAAAATATGTTTTATCAGCACGGTTTTCAGGCATTTATATCCAAGCCCATCGACATAATGGAACTGGATTCCGTAATCAGAAAATGGGTGCGTAATGAACCAATAGAGAGTTCGTCAATTCCAAATACAACGGTGCCTGGCGCTTCTTATAATGATAAGCCGGTAATAAGCATACCTGGAGTGGATACCGAAAAGGGACTTTCTTTATACGGCGATGATTTGGATATTTACCTGCCAACGCTGCGTTCTTACGTTTCCTACACTACGGATGTTCTCGACAAGCTTCGGAATGTTTCAGAAGAGACATTGCCTGAGTATGTCATTAACGTGCATGGATTGAAGGGCACCAGCGCCAGCATAGGCGCGGAAATAGTAAGAGAATCGGCTCTTAATCTGGAAATGCTGGCCAGAGCCGGCGATTTGCAGGGGGTTTTGGCAAGAAATGACAGATTCATTAAAGGCACGGAAAGTATAGTGGCCAATATAAAGGCGTGGCTGAAAAAGCATGATGGAGAGAATTCGGTATAGATGACTAATGATCGAAAACTATCGAAATGATAAATTCGTTACTTCACCAGATAAATTCCCGAGAGCATGACAGCGCCCGCATCAGTTTGATCCAACTCAATTAAAAGCCCCGTAACTTTGCTCAGATTGATCCCGTCAAAATACGAGAGGGGTACGCGTAACTCGCCTAACGGCATATAGCCATCCCAGTATGTTGTTATGGTTCCGTCAAATTCTTTAATCTCCACAATGCGCCCTTCATGGTATGCCAAAGCGCTGGTCCCTTTGGGAACCAGAACACTTTGCTTAGCTCCGCTTGCATCCATCAAGGAAACGGTAAACGACTGAGCGTCCCCCTTTGGGTTCAGAGCATCGGACGAGTCAACCGCAACGAACAGGCTAAAAGCGCTATACGCGGAAAAATCAATAAGACTATTCTGCGTACCGCTAAAATAAACCGTCCCTCCGCTCCCGTTCCATCGAATAGCGTACAACGGTAATTTCCTGTCGGCTACATAAGACGCTCCCGGGTGCCTGAACCAAACGCCATCCCTGGAGGTTTTTGAAATAAACACAACGGATGCCGCGCCGCTGGAAGCCGGACGCAGTGAATCGTCTTCGGTTGGAATAAACAGTGGCAGACGTTCCGGCGTTATGCCAGACGCTGTGACAGCGTAGCCAAACATCGTGACAGGTTGAGGTTCCGTGACATTCCAAATACCAGGGCGATCTTCAAATTGCCCCGCCCCCCGGCCTTTTGCATATACCGAAAGAAAAGCGCAAGTATAGCGTGCAAGAAAATCTTCCTGCTGCTCGCGGGTCAGCCTGTTTAGCTGCGATCTCGCCTCGTCCTTGATAAAGCGGCGATTGAAAAACGCGTGGTTCGCGCCCCGGAGGTAAACAATTGATGCCGGAGAAATACGCCCATGTTCTTTTTGAAGTTCGTCAAATACATACTGGCCAGCCTCCGGAACATCGCCGTCAAACTCGCCTATGATAATACCTGTAGGCACATCAGGGTAGGGATCGTCATATATAAGTGTTGTTGCCTCAACGCGGACGAGCGATCGGATCCTGTTTAATCCCTCGTCCAGCTCCTTGCGGATGATTAAATCGGCCATTTCGCCGCCGCACGAATGTCCAATGAAATGTATTTGTGAGAAATCTATCTTGCCTTGCAGATCGATGCCATGTCCTGATTCTTGTCCGTTGTTAGCCCGCTGGAGCAGCGCTATCTGCTGCTTGTAAACCTGATATGCCCAATCGTACATCCTGGACTCGCCATAATCCCAGCAGTGATACTCAATATTGACATTGAAGCTCACGGCGACATAGCCCTCGGCCGCGAGCTGCGCGACAAGGTAATCAAACCCCAAATAAACCTCGTCATAAATATTTTTTACCCATGTAACGCCATGAAAGACGATTACCAACGGATACGGACCGGGACCTTCCGGCACGGCGATGATACCGTCAAGCGGACAGGGCACTTGTTTTCCGCCTGAGTTTTTTAAATCGCCTTCGCCAAAATCGTAGGTCGAAACTTTAACACCGGAGCTGTCAGCCAACGTATAGGTCATATCCCGAAGCGCCAGTTCCCTGCCGTCAGGCGAACCGGACGGTAAAGATGTCGCAAGAATAATCAGAAAAATTACAAAGGGTAATAAATTTATTTTCACGATCAGTTATAATGTAGTGATTTCTGTGCAAGCAACTGAAATAACTAAAAGTACTTTATTTTGTTTCAGATGATAATATTTCAAATTCCTCAATCTTAAGAAGAGAGCTTCAACGCTTCTTGATTTTAATTAAGCTTTTTCCAACATTCGTACAAAGGCGGAATCTGGTTTTTTTAGCTCCCGCGAGCCTCTGGTAATTTTGCAGAGTGAAACGCCGAGATCTTTGGCTATTTCCCGCTGGGGGGTTTTTTTTTGCAGCGCTTTGACCAGCGCCCAGCGCCCGGCAATGTCTGCGATTTCGGCGGGAGTCAATAGACAGCGCAAGAAGTCTTCGATAATGGAACTCTCGCCGGCTCTGGATAAAAGCCGCGCCAAATCCGCCAGATTCTCATTCACCCTGGGGTCGCTTATGGTCATTGGATAAGCCCCTCCACTTTTTCCGCAAGGCTGTTCAGGTTAATGGCCCGGTAAATCTCCGAGGCGCGGCGCCAGGCCGCCTGGGCTTCCCCGCCCCGGCCCGCCTTTGAAAGCACGTCTCCCGTTGCCTGCCAGCTTGAGGCAAGGCCGAAGCCGTTTTCTGCCCGGCGATCAAAGCTGATTGCCGTTCTGAGCGCTTCAAGGGACGCGTCGTAGTTTCCGGCCATTGAACGGATTGACGCAATTAAAAACCAGTCATAAGCCGCTTCCTCAAGAAAAACCCCGCTTTCGTGGTAAGAGAGGGCCTTTCTGACAGCGCTTTCAGCTTCAGCCCAGCGTGCCATTTGTTTTTCCGCCAGCCCAAGGGTAATGTTCCCGATAGCTGTTGCACTGTCGTCTGATTTTACCGCCGTCATTTCGCGGTTTAGTTGGTCCCTTAATTCCTGCACATTTGCCGTTCCTGTCTCAGTGTCAAGAAGCACAATTTTCGCCCTTATCAAATAAATCCGCGCCAGGGCCGCAAGAACCGGTTCCCTTGAAGAGTCTCCCTCATTCGCGGCGCTTTCCCACTCCGCGAAAGCTTCTGTGCTGCGGCCAAGGGCAAAAAGGAAGTTCCCCCGGCTTATGGAAGTTTTTAAGCGTAAGGGCGGATCATCAGTACCAAGCGCAAGCTTTCGCGCTCCCTCAAGAATGACAAGGGCGTCCTCGTAATGTCCGCGGTTGGCGGTAAGGTTTGCCAAATCCAACTGTTTAATTGCCGTGTTCCGGTCAGCAAAAATTTCCGTCGCTTTTTTCGGAGCGGATGAACACCCTGAAAATACTACGATAGAAAAGACAATGGAAAGGAAAAGAACAGCAAACAAAAAAATCACCCTTTTCATAATTATCATCCTTAGAAACGTATGCCGCGGGGACTTACATCCAGGTTCTGGCTGTTTGCCCTGTCCGGTACGCCGCCTTTGAGCAGGGGATTATTTGTCAGAGCGACAAGAACATCCTCGGCAGTTTTCATGGTAACACGGAGATCCATTAAAAGCCCCGCAATCTGGGGAAGCTGACTGGGTAAAAAGCTTATGGTTCTATCCAGACCGTCAAGCATGGATGTAACCGAGCCGAGGATTCCCACCAGGTTTGTGTAAACGTCCTTGTCCGTATCCAGTACCGTGTAAATAAGGCCGTCCGGATCGTTCAACTCGGCGGTTAACGCGTTGAGATTTGCCAGAATGGGATTTAACTGAAGGCGAAGCCCGTCAATGGTATTTTCCAGGGAATTGGGAAGCGTCTCGACTCCTTCAAGCGTTTTGCCTATACTGCCTATCATTTTGCCGATCTCGGTGTCGTCCGTTCCTTTTCCCAGAGCCGCATCCAAATAGCCCATAATGGAATTCACCGTGTTCATGATGGAATTTACCCTGCCCATCAGCACACTGATACTGTCATCCCGCTGGGATTCCCCTGTCAGACCCTGCCGCTCCAATTCCCTGGCAAGGGCGGAACCTAACGGCGGTATAAAAGCCCCATCCGCAAGCACCTGGCCCTTTCCAGCGTAGAATTGAAACTGGTTGCCCAGACCGATAGGGCTGACCTGCAATTCCACGAGGGAACCTCTTTTAACCCTGTCCCTGTATTCTTCATGAATGGTAAAAATTACTTCAACATTATCATCATCCGTAAGATGAAAATCCTTTACACTCCCGATGGCGAAACCTTTGTACTGAACCGCCATGTTTTTGCTCAAGCCGCCTGCTGAAGGGAAAACCGTAGAAAATGTAACATCCTTGCTAAACCATCTCTGGGACTTCCCCAACAAAACAATAACAAACGCGAGGGCAACAAGGGAAAGGATAATAAAAACCCCGACAATTTGATCCGCAAAAAGCCGCATTTTGAATTTCATGACGTGATACCTTCTTCTATAAGATGGGCCAGATTGTCATCCTTTTCAATCTGTTCGCGTAAGAAAATTGACGAGATTTTTCCGTCTTTAATCATTACAATATAATCGGAAAGTCTTTTTATTATTTTGAAATCATGGTTCACAAAAATCACCGTTTTTTTCTCACTCTGAAAGCGCTCAACAAGCCTGATAAGACGGTTTGCCCCGGAATCGTCCAGCGACTCTGTCCATTCGTCAAGAAAAAGCAGTTTCGGCCCGCACATCAGCGCCCACGCGAAGGCGATAAGTTTCTGCTCGCCCATTGAAAGCTGCGAAGGCCTGATGGAAATGTCCCTTTTGTATCCTACTTCCTGCAGCACTTCCTGGATGCGGCGTCTTCTGTCGGCGGCGGACATTTCGGGAAAATGAATCCACAGTGGCAGCTCCATCATCTGTAAGATGGTCTGGTTTGATAAAAGAGCGGAATCCTGAAAAACCACCGCCGTCTCCTGGCGGAAAACAAGATTTTCATGGCGGTTCATATCGTGTATTATCTTACCCCTAAAAGCCGCTTCACCTTCAGTGGGAACCAAAAGACCCGCCGCAAGTTTTAAGACTGTACTCTTACCGCTTCCGGACGGCCCTATCAGGGCAGTGGTTTTTCCCTCCTCAAACGCGCAAGAAACATTGTCAACAATAAGCCTGTCCTGCGCGGCAAAAGACACGTTTTTAAGCTCGATAATTCCAGCCATGTTTCCCGCCCTAAAATCCTGCCAACATGTAGTAGAGGCCGGAAAATAACGCATCCAGAATTATGCACCATCCGAAAGCCGACCCAACGGCTTTAAGCCCCGCGACAGGTATTTCCGTACTGGCCCGCTCCACCGCAAGGCCGCGGGTTATTGCCATCAGGGATATAATAACCCCGAACCCTATGCTTTTGATAATGGAAATGAGCAAATCCGGCAGGGTTAAACTTTCAAGGAGGTAACCGAAATAAACAGAAGCCGGCAGGGGAGTAAAAAACTGGGCTACCGCGTAGGAACCGGCCAGGCCAAATATATTGAAAAAAATGTTCAGCATAAAAAGCGAAATCGTTACCCCCAGAAACCGTGGAACCGCCAGGTATTCAATCGGGTCGGCACCAATGGAAATATACGCTTCAATTTCGTGGGAGATCACCATTCCGGCCATTTCCGTAGCTATTGCGGTAGCAGACCTGGCAATGATGATAAAGGCCGTAAGCAGGGGGCCCAGTTCCCTTGTAATAATTGCGATAAGCAGGGTGTAGATAAGGCGTTCCCTGGAAAGCGAGGCCAGAAAGGGAATGCCGACTATATTCACCACCGCCCCAATTCCTAAAGCCAGAAACGAAGAAATGATCATGGCTTCCACAAAAGTAAAGTATATCTGCATTACCAGGGTTTTGCGGGCCCCACGCGCCTGGATAAAGCCCTTAATTCCTTTTAAGAGGCGTGTAAAAAACCCAATATCATATAAAACAGATTCAAAATATTTCATAATCCGGCTTATTCCAGCTCACTTATAATAATAATAGTTACCGATCTATACCTTGCTCCACGCAGGCTTATAGCCTGTCGCTTCGATAAATTCCTTCAGCACTTCGTCCTGAATTTTTTTAAGCAGTTCCGGCGCTTTTCCCCCCACATTTTTTCCGTCGATTGTATTGGCGCCAAGGCCGAAAGTGCCGCTGCTGGACACAATTACCTCATCCGCCTCAAACAATTCCGAAAGGGTAAAATCCCGTTCATCGACCGGAATGTTCAGCCTGACGCAGGCCTGCAATAAATGGCTGCGGGCTATGCCCGGAAGGATCAGGTTATCCGCCGGATGGGTAATAAACCTGCCGTTTTTGACTATGTGGACATTGCTGTGGGCGCACTCGGTTACTGTTTCGCCCCGGTGAAATACCGCTTCGTGGCAGCCCGCTTCCAGCGCCCGCTGGGAGGCAATGACATTGGGAATAAGGTTAAGGGTCTTGATGTTGCAATGGAAAAAGCGGGTATCCTCCATAGTGATGAGCTTTATTTTTCTATAAAGATTGTCGATGGGATGGGGCTTTATCATAATCCAGAGATTTGAGGGGCCTGCCGGAAATACATGGCTTCGCCGGCCTGTTCCGCGAGTCGTCTGCCAATAAACAAAGTACTCCCCCTTATCCACTTTGGAGTGCATTTCATTAAGGGTTTTTTTCAGCTCCTCTTTTGTTAAGCCGATTTTTATTTCCAGGAGCTTTGCGCTGTTGAAAAACCGGTCAATATGCTCATCCAGGGCAAAGATCACTCCGTTAGCGGCGTAGGTAGCGTCGTACACGCCGTCCCCAAAGTAGCAGCCCCTGTCGTTCATAGGCACGGTCATCCCGTCCAGAGGCCCCCATTTTCCGTTGTAATATCCCAGCGCGTCCATGTTTTACTCCATACATGATATGTACTTGATCAAATTAACAATTATATATACTCAAATATAATGGGATTATAAGAAAATATAAAGGGGCGAAATATGGAACGACCAATGATCGGAGTTATTCCCCTTTGGGATGAAAAGAAAGGCAGTATATGGATGGAGCCTGCCTATATGCGGGGCCTGGAAGAAGCCGACGCTGTACCGGTCATTCTAAATTTGACTATTTCAGAAATTGCACTAAAACAGTTTGCTTGCTTTTTTGACGGCTTTTTATTTACCGGCGGCCCCGATGTGCATCCTAAATTCTATGGACAGGAAAAGGCCGATTATTGCGGAGAAATCTGCGAGACGCGGGATCAAATGGAAGCGTACATTTTCCGTGAGGCCGTTTTGAATCAAAACAAACCAGCGCTGGGAATTTGTCGCGGTATACAGCTCATTAATGTCATGCTTGGCGGAAGCCTGTATCAGGATATTCCCACGGAACTTCACAGCACAATAAACCACTGGCAGGGGCCGCCATACGATGTCCCCGCCCACAATGTCCGGCTTATTCCTGAAAGCCCCTTGTGCAAACTTGCCGGAAAAGAATGTATTGAAGTAAATACCTGCCATCATCAGGGAATTAACAGGATCGCGAAGGGGCTTGAAGTTATGGCTACATCGGATGATGGCCTTGCAGAAGCTGTATATATGCCAGATCGTCCTTTTGTATGGGGAGTGCAGTGGCATCCTGAGTGTTCTATCAAGGAAGAAATCTCAAAGAAAATTTTTTTTGCCTTTGTGGAAGGCGTTAAAAAACAGAGGATACAATGAAGAAGATAACTTTGGCGATTTTAGTTCTGGCGGCCTTGGCCCTAGGGCTCTGTAAAGACTAAAACATTACTTAAAATTTCCCACGCAGAAGCGCATCGAACCTTTGGTTCGCGGACGCAGAGAGCCGAATAGTGACTGTCACCCAGCGGAGTAAAGGCTTCTTTATAATCGAGCTCCTAAAAGTATGCAGATTTACATACGTATTATAAGCGAAAACCTAGGGAATGTAAACGGCGCGTGTTTCGGTTTTAAGCATGAAAATATCTATTGACAAATATATTTATATCATGTATTATATACAACAGGAGTTAAACATGGAAAATCCCTGGAAAAATACAAAAAATGAATCGTCGGAGTATATTGCTGCCTGCGACAAATCTGATGAAAAACTGTACCAAAAAATATGTAAAAAATATGATTTATCATATATTCCTCAACCGTATATGGGTGATCCAGAAAAATCAGAAATATTTTTATTACTTGCTAATCCAAATGCTGGTGGAAATCATAAAGATTTTCAAAAAAAACACAGAGAACTCGTTATTACAAATTTGAAGCATGAAATTGATGATTATCCGTTATATGGAATAAATGATAAGTTTAAGGGGTATTTTATTTATGAGTGGTGGTATAAGAGACTATCTCCAATTATCGATGAGATTGGAGATCCTAAAAAAGTTAGTAAAAGTATTTTCGCTGCTGAATATGTACCGTATTTCAGCGATAAATATGTATATAATGTAAAAACATCATCACTGGGTTATACGGTTAATCTTATTAAAAAGGCGGTGTCCCTCAAGAAAATAATTATCATAATGAGGTCAAAACGTAATTGGGAAAGATCTATACCAGAATTAGAACATTATGAAAATACATTTGTTCTTCATAGTCCACAAAATGTAATTGTATCACCTAAAAATTTAGGCGAGGATGCTTTTGAAAAAGTAATTAAGAGGATTAAAAGAATTAAATAACAAAATTCTTTAAACAATATTTTATCTGGTCAGCGTTTGAGTATATTTTGACTGTTACCCAACGGTTCACTATTGTTTAATATGGATTCGATGTTTTACCAAAAGTCTTTTCCAATAGACGAAATAAACGAGACGGTCTGTCGAATCAGAAAGAACATCGTAGAGAAGATTTATAATAATTACTATTACCAGAACTGTAATTGCAGGCAATACAGCCAGCGCCAATGCGACTCCGGCGGCAATTTAAAAGTCGGCGAATGCGTAAAAGGTAGAATCGACGGCCTGATCGAAGGCTACGCGGCGAAAGCCAGTAACGACGGAAAGTCGATGCTGGTAGAAACTCCGGCTCTAGACTAATTTCCGCTCGCGCCCCTCGCGAGCGCGATTTTAGGAGCGACCCTCGAGGCGGTTTACATTCCTGAGGTTTTAGCTTATAATACTAATGTAAAAATTTTTAGGAGATTTAGTTATGAAGAAAACAACGAATTTAGCTTTAGCGCTGGCGATTTTTGCGTTTATAATAACGGGGTGCGCGAGCGGAAAGAACATAGCGTTCGACCATACGCCCACTCCATTAGAAGGCGTGTGGAGGAACGCAAGGGAAAAATACAGCGATACTGTTTATACATTTACTGGCAACAAGTGGCAGTTCAATAGCGCTACATCAAAGCCAGGTTCCGGTATGTTCGTATTGAAAAAAGACGAGATCATTTTTTATAAAGAAAATGGTAAAAAGTGGGGGTTGAATGCTACTCGTAAATATAGAGTAAGCGATGTGGCTTTTAGGCTTGAGTGGCAAAATGTCAACGCGGGATTTGTCAAACAGCCAGTCGAAGAATTTGTTACTAGCGGAGAGATGCTTTCAAGGTTCGAAGGAACGTGGGTTTCGACTTCTACACAATTTCCATATAAATATACTTTCTCGGGGAATAAATTTGCTCATAAAGTGAACCTCGCGGTAGAAGGAACGTTCGAACTTAACAGCAGAATAATTAAATTAAAATTCCCAAAGGGAATTATTTGGTTTGAATATGAATTTAAAGACAATGATTTATCTTTAAATATAATAGCGGGAGATTACGATACATCCGATTATAGATTCGCCTATGGAAATTTTAAGAAACAATAGTTCTAGGCGACTCAAAAAGCTGCTCGAATAAAGCAGCTTTCATTAAAGACGGTGCAAAAGAACTTTTAAGATCGATTTCAAGAGAGTCCATTTCTTTTTTCCATTCTTTGGAAAGTTATACCAATCCGGCCCTAAGTCCTGGCATATTTCACGATTGGGCGTAATGCTTATCAGCCCCGACTCCGTGACGTAACGAGTTGCATCCGTCATATAAATCTCCGCCACCCAGTAGTTTACATTCCCGAGGTCGAAACTTATAATACGAGCGTAAGACCGCAAACTTTGCTTTAAGGAGTTTAAGATGAGAAAGATAACTTTGACGATTTTGGTCTTGGCGGCATTGGTTCTAGGGCTGCTATCCTGCGAGAACGGGGCGGCTCCCGACGCCGACGGAGTTTTCAACGCGGTGGGGACTTGGAAATACGTAGATGTAAGGACTGGTCTACCGGCGACTTGGGATGATCGCCTCGTTTTCAAATCGGACAAGACTTGGGAAAGGTTCTATGAAGGAAAGTTAGCGAGTCCTGGTTTTGGAACTTGGGACTACGCGGATTCGTGGGACAAAACTAGCTATGGAGTCTCGTTATTGACTGGTTTCGGTTCAAGGCCTAAATATATACCATACGACCCGGCGACTAAGGAACTTGTGTTCGATATGTCGAACAATATTGAAAGGTTTAAAAAACAGTAAGCTCGGTCGAACGAAACTAAAGCCCTCCGCGAAGGAGGGCAGTTATTTTATCTAGAGGTTAATCTAAGGACGGAGGTTGTAAATGAGCAAGAGCGAGTCGTTCGAAAAAGTCCTGAGGGAAGCCAATGACACAATCCTCGAACTAGGAAGAAAGATCGTCGAAGACTTTAAGTCTTTAAATAGTATTTTGTTCGAACTGCAAGAAAACTTCGACGACGAGAGAAGTCGCCTACGAGAGATGTCTTTAGAAACCGATTCAAAAATTAAAAAAATCGTCGATAGAATAGGATTTAACGTAAAGAAACTTGGGAATTGCATTCTCGAAGAAACTAGAGTAACTCCCATCGACAAAGGCGAGATGGACAACGTGATGATCGGAATAATGCTCCAGTATGCGACTACTTCAGCTTGTATCAAACTCGATGCTTTAATCGAAGAAACTTACGCCAAGGAATTGAATGAAATTCATTCTTCCCTCAATCAACTCTCGACCGCCCTGAACGATTACAACCTTCTCGCCGTCGAGAAAAATTGGCCGAAACTCTTGACTGAAAACGAAGCTTTGATAGAGGCGAAGAAGTTAATGCCTTGATGTCCTTCGTCGCCGAAGAAAGCGAGAGCACTCGCACTGGCACGGGCATTCGCACGCGCCGCGGCAGTTGCAGTTGCAGGTTTACATTCCCGAGGTCGGAGCTTATAATACGAGCGTAAGACTGCAAACTTTGCTTTTAGGAGTTTAAGATGAGAAAGATAACTTTGACGATTTTGGTCTTGGCGGCATTGGCCCTAGGGTTGGTTTCCTGCAGCGACAAGTCGAGCGAAGACGTAGGGCCAAACGGTTTCAACGCGGTGGGGACTTGGGTATGCGTTAGCTCTACACAGGGTGGAGTGACTACGCCGATTCCTTCAGGATCTCATCGCCTCGTTTTCAAACCGGATATGACTTGGGAACGGTTCTATGGGGAAGAGTTAGCGAGTCCCGGTTATGGAACTTGGGACTACGCGGATTCAAAGGATCACTATCATTCTTTTAATTACTCGAGCTCTGGAATCGCTCTCCTAACTGGCTGGGGCTATGGGTCGCCTAAATATTTACCGTACGACCCGGCGACTAAGGAACTCGTTCTCGATGTGTCTTTCATGGTTGAAAGGTTTAAAAAGCTGTAAACTCTGTCGAAAGAAGAGAAAGCCCTCCGAAAGGAGGGCTTTCTTACTTTATGCGTTCACTAATAATTCAAATGTTCAAACTCTAGTCGTCGCAGTTTATCGCCATCCCGCAGAAAGTCAGGCAGTTCCTAGGCGGCGCACCCGTGCTGCAAGCGCCGCCGCCGCAAGCTCCGCCGCAAGCCGTGCATGCGCCGCCGCAGGTGCAGGTGTCGCAGACGGGGCAGTTGCATTCGATGTTGCCGCCGCCGGTGCCCTGCGGCGGCCTCTCGCTAAAGGGTGGAAAGATGGTGACCTTGCCGTCGCTGGAGTTGACGACGGAGCCGATAATGGTAGAGCCGTTGTTGCCTTGGCCGTAGGGGCAATTATCCCAGACGCTGGTAGTGGAGCTTTTTTGTCCGCACTCCCCAGTAACCGTTATCAGATTGCCGTTGGGGCCGACTACGGTCGAGCAAGTCGTCTGGCAGTATCTTATACATTCTTTAGGTGTATTCGTTCCTGGTACGCAAGTTCCAGTATTCTCACACTCCGTCTTCGGGGTATACTTGACCGGACAAGTCGGTGACTTGTCGCAAGTCGGCCCGATGCACTGCTGGCATTCGCAGTCGCACGGGCAAGGGCACGGGCACTCGCAGTTGCAGACGCAGTTGCACTCGCAAGGGTAGCGGCAGTTCGTGCTCGCGACCTCGCAGTTGCATGGGCAAACCAGGGCGTTGCCGTTCCTGATCTCGTAGCACTCGCACTGGCACTGGCACGGGCATTCGCACTGGCCGATGCAGTTGCAGTTGCAGTTGCAGGTGCAAGTTTACATTCCCGATGTTTTCGCTTATAATACGTATTTAAATCTGCATACTTTTAGGAGTTTAAGATGAAGAAGATCTTAGCGATCGCCTTAGTCGTATTCGCCCTGGGCCTGATCGGGTGTAATTCCCAAGAACCCGAGGAAGAAGAAGTCGTTCAGATGCCGCTGAGCGAGGCTATCAAATACATCGACGAAGTGGCGAGGATGGTGCGTTACTACGATGACCTGTTTCCAGATGTGCCGAATCTATTTAAAGGACCGAATGAGATTCAGGGTCAGTGTATTGATTATGCTTTTCTGTTTGCGCTAAAAACTGGAGCTTCAATAATTATTACGAATCCAAATCCAAGTTCAGAATTTAAAAGCGGCATATATAAAGTAACTGGAAAGAGCAACGACTCTTCGATAATCAATGACATTGAAAAATGGAATTCAAGAGATATCAACGGCGATATTAGATCTTGTGTTGAATATAGAAATGGCACTTCATACTTTTATAACCCGAAGATCGGCTTGTATAAGCTTAAGAAAGTTGGTGACTACGCTTCAAGAATCAATTCATATCACGCGTGGAATTTACTCGGAACTACCGAAATCGACGTTAGTAATTACGATGTAAACGGAGCTTGGCGAGTTGATTATAAACTTCGCAATCTGTAAAGTCCAGACTTTCTAGCCTGGACTTTTACTCTATACGTTCGGAGGTTAATCTTTAAACGAGAGTAAGAAAATGAATAAGAGCGAGTTATTCGAGGAAACTTTGAAAGAATCCAATTTTGAATTTACGTCGATCGAAAACTTAGGTCAGTTCAACGAAGGCTTGGATTACATTACCGAACAGATCGGATCCATCCACGAAGCGATAAACGACGCGATCGACGACGAACTCGTTTCTTTCGGCCTCCTGAACGAAAGTAAAGATTATTTAAATAAAATCTGGAAAAATGCCAAAGATAAAATCGAGAAATTCGAAAAAAAGGTTTATTCGATCAGTTCGATACTTCAAGATTTCCTGCGAAACGAACCGATTACGAGGAAAGGGCGCGAAGTCGAATTTACGAGGGATAATTGCATAAATTCTCGAATCTTGGTCGACGGTTATACGAACAACGTCGAATTCAACGCCGACGAATACCGTAGGCAAACTAAAGAACTTAATTACGAACACCCGTATCCAATAAAGGGCGCGATCGAGGTTTACAACGTCTCGATAGACGACTTCAATAAAGTCCTAAGCGAGAGCAGAAATCGGCTCGGTATCGCTCCTGAAGAACTACCGAACGCTAGGCGAGCCGACGTCGACCGATAAGAGGGTAGTATATAACACCGTGAATAATTTAGAAAAACTTTTCGAAGAAACCCTTAGGGAAGCGACTTACGAATGGGAAATAGACCCCGCGGACAGATCGTGGTTTATTTCGCAAGGCGGCGACGTAAAGAGCGACGTAAGCCACTATATAATTATTAAGAATAATTATTCCGAACTATGGAACCGCATGAAAGACGGAGGGATGGACGACGGCGCCATCGAAAGGACGCTCGAAGACAGGCTGATCAGGAGCGGGGCGGTTAAAATAGGGGAACTCGATAATTTCTACGCGACCGTCGGAAACTTCGGGAAAAGGGAGAAAGGCATAATCCAAGGGTTTGCAAAGTCGATTTCGAAGGTCAGGGACGACGTAGCGGATAAGGTAATGAGGATAGAAAAATTAAACCGCGACGATACCGTTCTAATAGCCGAATGCAGAATTTCGCAGCTTCTTCGGGATAAACTATACGAGGTTTAATGGTTATTTCCAACTTTCGACTATAGAGTCCGGGCTTCCAGTCTGGGCTCTTTGTTTTGTAGATCTAAGTTAGTTTTTCAGAGCCGGGACCGCCCCCACGTCCTGATCCCTGCAAGTTCCGCCGCATAGGTGGGAACAGGTGTTTAGGCAGTTGTTTACGCAAGTCCCGGAGCAGCCGGAATTGCAGCCGGAGCAACCCGAGCAACTCGAACAACCGTTGCAGCCTCCGCTGCAGCCGTTTCCTTCTAAATACACAGATGGTTTTCAGATAAGAAAGTCTAATTTTTCAGTTTCAACCTATAGGTATCCTCGCTGCTTATACGAAGTTTGAAACATAACAATATATTATGTTTCAAGCAAATTTAAGAGATTTTGAGGCCGAAAAAGCCGAGCAAAGAATTAAGACTTTCCAACAAGAACGTCGAAGCCGTAGCTCATTTCCGGTGTCCTACAGAACCGTCCGACTGAAGCCTAAGGCATCGGTCGGCGGTAGTCACCATTGCGTAATCAATTCTTCATCTGTTAATTGAAACATGAAATCGGATGGAAAACGCTCAATATTTCGTTTAACGGCCTGGTTCATAACTTTTAATTCAACGCCAATGTCCCCTGATTCCCTGTCAACACTTCCTATATGCCATAGCGCCGCCAACCATAGTCCACAGCACCTGCGCCTTGCGAATTTCTTTTCGCGGAATAGTGAAAATATCGCGATCCAACAGCGTCATGTCGGCAAGGTAGCCCGGCTTGATTCTGCCTTTGTAACCTTCGGCAAATTCGGCGTATGCGCTGCCTATAGTGTAAGCGTCCACCGCGGTATACACATCTACACACTCATCCGGGTAAAAACCTTCTTCGGGATAGCCGTTTGTTACGTCATGGCGGTTTACCGCGCAGTCGATACACTCTAACGGGCTCATGGATTCTACCGGGCTGTCCGTTCCGTAAGCCGCTTTAACGCCCAGCTTGTCCATGGTTGCAAGGGCGTAGGAGGTAGACGCAAGTTCCTTGCCTACGCGGTTTTCAAGCATATAAAGATCGTGGGTAAGAAAGATTGGCTGCATAAACGCGAGGATGCCATTATCAGCAATGCGCCGCAAGATCGGCAAATCGGTAATTTGGCAATGCACTAACCCGTGACGCAGATCGTTTGTTGGTCCGCCGTTTGCTTTTTCAAAAGCGTTCAGCGTTTCTTCAACAGCCGCATCCCCAATGGCGTGTACGATTACCTGAAAGCCGTTTTTATGATTTTTTAGTACCAGCGCGTCCATCTCCTCTTGCGGATGTATTTGAAAACCGCGCGTAGACGGCGCGTCCAAATACGGCTTGCGCATATACGCGGTACGCGAGCCAAGGGAGCCATCGGCAAAAAGTTTTGACGCCCCCATTGTCAAATAAGGATGGCCCATTGAAGACCCTGTAATCCAGCCGCGCTTTATAAACTCATTAAATACCGCATCGTTCTCGATAGTGCACTGTAAACTAACGCGCAGATACAGATCATGCACGTTAAACAGTTTAATATACGCGTCAACAATGCTTTGGTAATTATCCTCGACAATGTCCCTGCTTCCCGCCGAGGTAATGCCGTTTTCCAGCGCGTGGCGCATAGCGTACAGCAGCTGCTCCTCTATTTGCTCCTGACTGTAAGACGGAATCATGTCCCTGATTTTATACAGAGCCGTCCCTTCGCCGAATATGCCCAAAGGCTCGCCGTTTTCATCCAGATCAATTTGCCCGCTTTCGGTAAGCGCACTGTCCCGCGTTATCCCTGCCATTTTCATAGCCAAGGAATTACAGCATAGCGTATGTCCGCAGACACGCGAAACAATCACCGCGTGTTCGGTAGAAATACGATCGATATCATGACGGTTAGGAAAGCGCTTCTCATCGGTAAACATGTCCTGATTCCAGCCCGTACCCGAAACAACAGAACCTTCAGGTGGTTTTATGCGGTCGATGAGGTCGCGTCCCCGCGCAACCAGTTCGTCAATGGAAGTAACGCCGTTAGCCTGGATGCGATGCCTGTTACGCCCAAAAGAATACAGATGCAGATGCGAATCGTTGAAGCCGGGCAGTAAAAGGCCGCCAGAGGCATCTATTTTTTCAGCGCCCTGAGCTTTTGAAATTATTTCTTCGTTTGTACCTGTGGCGGCGATTTTATTGTCGCGTATCAGAACAGCCTGAGCAAAACTTCCGCGCCCAAGGTAGGCCTTCGCGTTATGAATAACGAGCTGCGCCATAAAGAGTTGCTTTATTTTCTAAAGCGCAGTTCGCAGATTGGACAGCCTTGCGCGATTGTCTTGCCAAGATCAAATTGCAGTCCCATAACTTCGGCAATGCTCCGGTCGCCTTCCATTGCCATATCGCATAACAATTCGCAGGTTTTGCCGTCAAACCCAAGTTTTTTCCACGCGTTCACCAAAGCGCAATAATGGAAATCAATGCTGAGCGAAGCTTCATTGCCGTCTACAAGATTCATGTCGAAAGTCTTTTTCCCCAAATCGGTTAAAAACGCCTTCTTAAAATCTTCGAGGTTTTTCGGATTGGCGCAGCGTTTCTTGATTTGCTCGCCGTGAATCCGCCCGTAGCGATTTATCGCCCGCCTGATAATTATTTCGGCGTCAATACCCGCCTTGACCATCTCATCGTAAATGAGGGCCATCCAACCTGCGCGATGCTCTATCTGCGCTCGGTTTACTTCAGCAAGTTCATCAATATCACGTCCATCATCATGTCTATCGATCATTGTTTTTATCCTCTTAATTCCAGACAAAGGTTAATTCAAAAAGAATATTTGAACTTGAGTATTATGTCAACATAACTTAGAATTGTTTTTATATGATACATATTTATTCCGGTGACGGAAAAGGAAAAACCACCGCGGCTATGGGTCTTGCGATCCGCGCAGCGGGGCACGGCAAAAAAGTCGTGATTGTCCAGTTTTTAAAGGGAAGGGACACAGGGGAGCTTTATTCCCTGGGCCTTGTTCCCAATATTACAGTGATCCGAAACAGCGAGGCCAAAGGTTTCTTTCACACCGCCCCTCCGGAAATCCGCATAAAAATAACGGAAGAGAACAACGAAAACCTAAAGGCGGCTTTGGCTCTGCCATACGATCTAATTGTGCTTGACGAAGTCTGCGCGGCCTACGATCTTGAAGCTATTGACCGGAAGGCTGTTGACGATCTTCTGCGCGGTTTCAGTCCTGAGAAAGAACTTGTGCTGACCGGCAGAAATCCTCCTCGGCTTTTCTGCGACGCGGCGGATTATATTTCAGAGATACACAAGGTAAAGCATCCATTTGATCGGGGCGTTCAGGCCAGGGAAGGGATTGAATATTGAGGAACAATGGCAGACAAAATAGCTTCACGAAAAACGCCTACGGAAATAACGCACCAATTTGAAACAGGAAGGTCGTAATGGAAACAACCGGAAAGCCGTTTTTCGAGAAAGTTACACAGGGATACACATTCAAAATTTTGCTCTTGATTGTTTTGGTGCTGTTGCTGCTTATTCCGTTGGCGATGATTCGGGGAATTATAAACGAGCGGAGCCGGACTGCGGATTTTGCCGAAGCGGACATTATGGAAGCCTGGGGCAGCCAGATGATGGAGGCTGGGCCTTTCATAGTGATTCCCTGTATTAGAACGGATGAAGTCCGCACAAAAACAGAGCGCGACGGGGAAAAAATAGAGCTTATTAAACGGCCTTTTAACCTGGTGGTGATGCCGCAGAAACTTGGCATCAAGACGGATTTCAAAACAACAGTACGCAAGCGTGGGATTTTTTCCGTGCCGCTGTTTGTGACCGAGCTGTCTCTTTCCGGCACGTTTGACCCCGCTATTGCTTCATTATTGCCTAACGAGGAGATTTTTCCCGCACAGGCTGAATTGGTCATAGCGCTTTCAAGCCAAAAGGGAATAAGGAAGATCGACCGTGCGCTCTGGAACGGCCACGAGCTGTTTTTTCAACCGGGAAACCTGGGCATCAATATTATCCGCAGGGAAGCTTCATTAAGGGATAGGTCTACTGCCGCTTCGGTTGGCAGCGGCATTCACGCCCTTCTCCCTGATTTTGCCAAATCGAATTTCGATATTGTGATCGCCATACAGGGCGGCCAGTTGGTGCGTTTCTTGCCGGTGGGACAGGATACCCATGTCGAGATTTCCGCCGACTGGGCTTCGCCGTCTTTCCAGGGTTCTTTTCTTCCGGGCAGCTCAAACATTACCGAATCGGGTTTTGAGGCGGTTTGGGACATCAACTACTTGAGCAGGGATATTCCCCTGTTCTGGAAAAGCGGAAGCGAAGCCGGCGACTATGACGACCGCGATTATTCGCATTCATTGTTCGGCGTCAATTTTTTCCGGGCCATTGATACCTATTCGCTTAATACCAGGGCCGTGAAATACGCCATCCTCTTTTTGCTTGTTCCGTTCTTAACGCTTTTTTTGCTTGAGGTGTTTGTCCGCAAACCTATACATCCCGTATCGTACCTGCTTTCGGGAATTGCCAATGTTATTTTTTATCTGCTCCTGCTCTCGATTTCTGAGCAGCTGCCGTTCTACTTCGCCTATATTCTGGCGGCATTTGGCGTAACGGCGATGATGACGCTCTACTCGCGCTCGCTGCTGTCTTCATGGAACAAAAGCTGGTATATGGGACTGGTTATGGCAATTTCTTATATTCTTTTGTATGCGGTACTGAACGCCGAATCTTACGCGTTGCTTATCGGTTCCATCGGAGCCTTTGTGATAGTGGGCTTGGTCATGTTCATTACCCGCAAGCTGAATTGGTACGGCACTGACTTGTAGGATTGAAATAATTGGGAGGAAACGCAGTCTTATAGTCGAGTCGCACGGATTGTCGGTAGGCATAGTCTTAAGCTGAGCCAATACGCATGACATAAAACTGTTGGAAGGGGCATTACAATCCATAATAACAGCTCATCCTTAGGGGAGCAATATTTGTCTTGATGCCGGATATGTCGGGGCGCGAACTGCGGGGAAGCCTGCTCGCACATCTGAGTGTTAAAGTTAGTGCCGTTTGAGGCAAGGCAAGCGCACCAGCTCGGTGTTTGTACTGGATACAAAGATAAATTGTGGTTATTATTACCCTATGGAAGAAATGAAACGGACAGCAACCTGTGGCGATCTCGGAAAAGCCGACGAGGGGAAAAATGTAATTCTTAACGGATGGATACACCGCAAGAGAGACCACGGTGGAATCTCCTTTATTAATTTGCGAGACCGCTATGGGATTACCCAGGTGGTGGTTGATCCGGCCATGTTTCCCGGTGGGGCAATTCCGGATGAAATTGGAAAAATCTGCGGAGAACTGCGTAACGAGTTTTGTCTGGCGGTTGAAGGGCTCGTCCGACTCCGGCCTTCCGGCATGATCAACCCAGAAATGAAGACGGGCGGGATCGAGGTTGCCGCAAAAAAAATAGTCGTTTTAAGCCGCTGTAAGGCGCTTCCTTTTCAGATTGATGAAAGAACCGAGGCCAGGGAAGAGCTTCGCCTTAAGTACCGCTATCTGGATCTGCGTTCCGCTTCGATGCAGAAAAAGATAAAACTTCGCAGCGATGTTATTTTTGCGCTGAGAGAATACATGATGGGCCATGGGTTTTACGAAATCGAAACCCCGACTTTTATACGCTCAACGCCCGAAGGTGCCAGGGACTACTTGGTTCCTTCGCGGCTTTATCCGGGAAAGTTTTACGCCCTGCCCCAGAGCCCCCAGCTTTACAAGCAGATACTTATGGTGTCCGGCTTTGACAAGTATTTTCAAATTGCCCGCTGTTACCGTGACGAGGACGCGCGCGGCGACAGGCAGCCGGAATTTACCCAGATTGATATCGAAATGTCCTTTGTAAGCCGTGAAGACGTACTCGCTTTAATTGAGGGTCTTATGGGCTACACCTTTAAGAAAACTTTAAATCAAGAACTGCCTTCTACTTTCAAGCGGCTTTCTTACGAAGAGGCGATGGAACTCTACGGCACGGATAAGCCCGACCTTCGCTTTGAAATGCAAATGAAGGATTTTTCTCCGTGGGTTGCCGCCGGAGAATTCCAGGCCTTTAAGGACGCCCTTGCCTCAGGCGAGGCGGAAAAAGCCGCGGCGGCGGCTAAAGGCGTTACTGCTTCAGGCGGCGGCGTTAAGGCGCTGGTTGTGCCCGGCAGGATTGGCAGCCGTACAATCGAATACTCGCGAAAGCAGATTGAAGAGCTTGAAGCGCACGCGAAGATTTACAAAGCCAAAGGCCTTGCCTGGATGAAGGTAGGGCAGAGCGGAGGGCTCGAAGGCGGCGTGTCGAAATTCTTTGTATCCCAGGCTGCGGACATTCTAAGCGGTCTTGGGGCAAAACCCGGCGATCTTATATTGATAGTAGCTGACAGCAAGCGTAAGATAGCGAATACCGCCTTAGGCGCGGTGCGCTCTAAACTTGGCCGCGACCTTGGCCTTTGCGATCCAGCGCGATTTGAATTTGCCTGGATCGTGGACTTCCCTCTTTTTGAATTCAACGAGGAAGAAAACCACTGGGAAGCCAGCCACCACATGTTCAGTTACCCGCAGGATAAATATCACCAGACGCTTGAGACAGACCCGGGCTCTGTAAAGGGCGACCTTTACGACCTGGTGTTAAACGGCTTTGAATTGGCTTCCGGTTCAATAAGGATACACGATCCGGAACTGCAAAACCGGATATTCAAAATCGTGGGCTATGATCCGGCGGAGGCGGAAGCGAAATTCGGCTTTTTAACCGAGGCCTTTAAGTACGGGCCGCCGCCCCACGGCGGCATTGCCCCTGGTATAGACCGGCTTGTGATGCTTATGGCAGGCGAGATTTCCATAAAGGAAGTTATTGCCTTTCCGAAGAATTCTTTCGCCGAAGGCCTGCTTGACGACTGCCCAGCCCCGGTCAGCACGAAACAACTAAAAGAACTGAGCTTAATTATCGATAATAAAAGAGAGAATGAATGAATATCCGGAAATCCTTTTAGCCTTCCTAAAAATGGGATGCTTCGCTTTTGGCGGCGGGTACGCCATGGTTCCCCTTGTTGAGCGGGAACTTATAAAAAAGCGGGGCTGGACCAATATGGACGAGGTGATTGAGTGGTATACCATCGCCCAGATCACGCCCGGCATTATCGCGGTGAACCTTTCAACTTTTGTGGGCTACAAGCGGAAAGGAATTTTCGGCGGCATACTTGCCACAATCGGCTTTGTGCTTCCCGGCGTTTCCATAATAGTTGCCGCGGCTCTTCTTTTAAATAACTTTGCAGATAACGCGATTGTAAAGCACGCCTTTGCGGGTATACGCATCGCGGTTGGAGCCCTGATTTTGGATACGGTAATAAGGCTGGTAAAGGGATTCTCAAAAAACATAAAAACACTGGCAATTTATTTTATCGTTTTTTTAATTTTAGTTATCCCGTTAATACCAGGCTTAGTTAAGTCTCCTGTTTTGCTGGTTTTAGCCTCGGGCCTTGTGGGCCTTTTTATCTACCGGGAAAAATCTCCCGCCGCGCCTGGGAATAACGAGAAATGAAACTACTCTACCTTTTTATCACTTTTTTCAGAATTGGCCTGTTTGCGATTGGCGGCGGGCTTGCCACCCTCCCTTATCTTTTCGAACTGGCAGACAAGTCAGATGGCTGGCTTAGCCGCGAGATGATTGGCGATATGCTGGCTGTATCCCAGTCTTCACCGGGGGCTGTAGGCGTGAATCTCTCCGCCTATACAGGCGTGCGCTATGCAGGTATTCCCGGCGCTTTTGTGTCGGCGCTGGGGCTTATTGCTCCTTCAATCATCATTATTGTTATTGTGGCAAAAACGCTTAAGGCCTTTAAGGAAAACGCGGCCGTTAAAAGCTTTTTGGCAGGGCTCAAGCCTGCCGCGACGGCCCTGATTTCCGCGGCTGGTTTGGGGGCAATATCCCTTTCCCTTTGGAATTCCGCCGCCCTGTCGTTGCTGGAATATGTCCGCTGGAAGGAGACGCTTATTTTTATCGCGTTTTTTTTGCTCATTGTTAAATTCAAAAAACATCCCATTGTCTATATAATTGGCGCTGGTGTTGCCGGGGTGGTTCTAAAGCTATAAATATGGTATAATATTTTATATTTATTATAGAACGAAAAGGGGGAAGTCGATGATTGAAGGTTCAGATTTTACCATTGAGGAATTGGGAAAACGCAATATCAAGTCGCCTATTAGTATGTCCACCACCAGGGGGGACAAGATTGCCAATTATGTGACTGACGAAGAATATATTCGGCTTAATGTTGACGCAAAACCAGGCGCTCAGGGACAGCTTAAAAAGTCCCAGTTAATTGAAATGGCAGGGCCAAGGGAGATGATTTATTTCTCTCCTGCCAATGTGCACGCGGGGATTGTAACATGCGGAGGGCTTTGTCCAGGCATTAACGATGTAATCCGCGCCATTGTCCGCTGCCTCTGGTACAGGTACGGGGTTCACCGGATTTCCGGCATCCAATACGGCTACAAGGGGTTTTTACCCGAATACCAATATGGCGTAATAAACCTTACCCCTGATTTGACAGACGATATTCATAAGCTGGGCGGAACCTTCCTCGGAAGCGCCCGCGGAGGTGGCAGAGAAGTAAGCAAGATAGTAGATTGCATGGAGCAGCTCAACTTAAATATGCTCTTTACCATTGGCGGGGACGGAACCCAGCACGGCTCTCTGGAAATTGCGGAAGAAATTGAAAAGCGCAAGCTCAAGATAGCTATGATAGGAATTCCAAAAACTGTTGACAACGATTTTGCAATTATTCAGAAATCTTTTGGCTTTGATACGGCGGTTGACAAGGCAGTGGAAGTAGTGGCGGCTGCCCACATGGAAGCAAAGTCTGCCATAAACGGAATTGGGCTTGTCAAAGTTATGGGAAGGGAAGCCGGTTTCATTGCGGCCCATACAGCCCTTGCAAGCCATGAAGTGAATTTCGTTCTTATCCGGGAAGTAGAGTTAAATCTGGAGGGCTACAACGGGTTTTTACATCACCTGGAGCAGCGCGTTTTATCGCGCGGTCACGCGGTAATTGTAGTTGCCGAGGGGGCTATGCAGGAAAGGCTTCTTACCGAGAAAAAATATGACGCCGGCGGAAACGTGAAGTTTGCCGATGTGGGTGTTTATTTGAAGGACAGAATAACCAAGTATTTTGAAGAAAAGAAGATAGAAATCAATCTAAAGTATATCGATCCCAGTTATGTTATACGCTCTGCGCCCGCGAATCCGTCAGATTCAATTTACTGCGAAAGGTTGGGGAATGCGGCGGCCCATGCGGCAATGGCGGGCAAAACCAAGCTTATCGTCGGTCTTGTACACAACGAGTTTGTGCATTTGCCGATTAAGGTGGTTATTGATCACCGTGCCCAGGTAGATCCGGAAAGCAATCTTTGGCGCGATACTTTGGACGCCACCCATCAGCCTGCTCTGATGGTAAACAGGTTTGGGGACAGCGAGTTTAAGAAATAAGCACGACCGTCCATGGTTTATCGGCGGGGCGGAAAGTTCCCGCAAGCTCTCCGGAAGCTTTGATGAAGAGCTTTGTCGTCATGCCGTCATCGTGGGTAATAACAAGGCCGTCAAGACTCGTTACCAAAAGGGAATAGAGTTTTTCCTGGTTTTCCCTGCCGCCATATTTGGCCGGGATACGGTCAAATTCTTCCGTGATTTCTTCCAGGCTAAAAATGGGCAGAGTTTCAAGAGACGTTTCAAGTGTCCGCATAACCGAAAGGATGAGAGGGCCTTCTTTTTCGATTCTGTAAACGCCTTCTGTTTTTTTATAACTTTGCTCAATCAGCGTTTTTATTTCACTTTTGCCCCGTTTAAAATTCTTCTTTAGAAAGCCCTCTCCAAAATCCGCCAGTCCCTCAGAAAAAAGGGTTGTAAAGTAATTTTCGTTTATTTCCCTGTAGCGTGAAAAATCAATTTTTGAAAAAATAAAATCTTCCAGGGCAAGGCCCAAAGAAACATTGGGCTTTGCCTTTTTTAAATCAAGCCGCCCCAGCTCTTCTTGCAGCCGACATAGCCTTAGATACAGGCGGTTAATTCTTTTCTTCATCGGCCCTGTTTCTGCGGCATTTGCCGTGGCAGTTGCCGCCTGTGCCGTATTTGCTGCCAGGCTGGCCAATTCCCGCAAAATGGGAATGGAAGCGTAAAAGGGCATGCTTTCATTGATTGACAAAACGTAATCCAGGAAGGGTTTTAGTGTCCGAATGGCTTCTGTGCGGTTCAAAGGCATACTCTTATTTTATCTTACCGCAAACGGTAGTAACCATAACACCCAGGTGTGGGCTAAACTTGACCCACACATTTGTAAAAATCCGGCAAAGGGAGGGCAGCGGTACGGCAAAAAAGCTGGAGGAATCTGTCTCCACAGCCCTGTCCGGCATTTTCCTACATCTAAGCGTTTTCAAACTTCGACGATTAACGCCATCATCATGTTTCTCATGCCGGACGCCATTATTACACTTTAAGTTTTTGCTCTTTTCCCTGGTCTGTTACGACCTAAGAACCGAAGGTAGAGAACTCCAGAAATTTTTTGCGTCCCGCTGCCTTCCCTTTGTCAACCTATTACTAAAAATAGTGGGCCAAGTTGGCCTCACACATGGATAATATTCTTGGTATCCGCCGTTTGCGGTAAGAAAAAGCAAAATGTGAGATGATAAACCCCTACAGAATAATCAACAACCTCGCCCTGAAGGGCGAGGTATGTTGGTTCTGATAAGAATGGATTTTATGCGGGTTTAATACCTTCATAGCATGAATAAACGGAATAAAGCTGCATATGGGTGGGCATGGGCAGTGCCGGGCATGACCTTTTGCGACAAGCGAGGGAATGGGGGTTGGACAAACCCCCGCTTTCGTGTCCAGCAAGCCGAAGGCTTGCGCACGAAAGCATTGTGAAAATGATTTGGAGCAAAGAGAATGCCCGGCACTGCCCACGCCCACCTGTAGGCCGATTTTCGTTTAGGCAAACAAGATTGATTGAAGTTTTTAAAAGTTCGCTTTATTATGGTTTTAAACATTTATGGCTGAAATTGTTCCTGAGCTTCTAAGGAAAAGTATCCACATGCTCATCGCGCTGGTTCCCTCTCTTGCCGCCCTTGACCGTTCCAATACAGCGTTGCTTTTGATGGCCGGTGTTATTTTTTATTCCTGTGCGGAGAGCCTTCGTTTTTTGGGTTTTCCCCTGCCGCTTGTTTCTTCCGTTACAAGAATAGTTTCGCGAAGAAGGGAACAGGGACATTTTGCAATCGCCCCTGTAACTCTGGGTCTTGGCGCGCTTTTGGCCATCAGCATTTTTCCTTTACCAGCGGCCTCCGCTGCAATTTACGCCGTTGCGTTCGGGGACAGCGTTTCTACAATTATCGGCAAGTTTCTGGGAAGGCTCCGTCCCTCTTTTTTGTACGGTAAAAGCGTTGAAGGCTCGCTTGCCTGTTTCGCCGCGTCCGCCCTGGCTGGCTATCTCGTCTTCTCCAACCCAAAAACCGCGCTCGCAATTGGGTTCGCTTCCGTATTGGTTGACGCGCTTCCTATCCGTGAATTTGACAACATTTTACTGCCCCTGGCGGCGGGTTTTGCGGCGTTGGTTTTCTGAAAACCAATTTGACACAACAAAAAAAGTGTAATATAATTTGTTGTCATTTGGAGTTGGGCTTGGATATTTTTATTTACCAATATAAGGCGGTGAGCTAAATGGCAGATGATAAAAAGACAAAGATCTATTTGATAGATGATGATGAAATACACCTAACAACCGCCGAATTGTATTTACAGGATGAATATGAAGTCCATAAAGCGAAGTCCGGACAGGAGGCGTTAGATTACATAAACAACAATAAATTTATACCAAATATAATATTATTGGATGTAATGATGCCAAACATGAACGGCTGGGAAGTCTTTAAGAAATTAAGGGAAATAGATTTTTTAAAGAATGTTCCAATCGCTTTTGTAACATCAGTAGCAGAAGAGTCAGAAAAGAAAAAAGCCGGTAAGATGGGAATAGCGGATTATATCATGAAACCGTTTAACATGACAGAATTGAAAGGCAGAGTTAAAGATATAAGAAAAAAATTTAAGGTTTAAGAAGGAATTTAAAAGTGGGTGAAAATTATATTGAATGGTCCGAGGCTTATTCGCTTGGAATAAAAATGATTGATGACCAGCACAAGGGGCTTCTGGATATTGTCAATGATTTATACAGCCATTCTACCGGTAACGAATTTGAAGAGATGCTTTATTTTAAGGATGTCATTCACCAGGCGGTAGATTACATAAAGAATCATTTTCAGGTGGAAGAAAAATTGCTGGTTGCGACTAAATACCCAGGCTATGCGGAGCATAAAAAGGCACATGATCAATTTACGCTGATGGTTGTTGCAAGCGCAAAGGACTTTGAATCCGGCAAGCGCATGGTTCTGGAGAAATTTGCCCATTTTTTAAGAGACTGGATTTTATCCCATATAGCCGTAATGGATCAGGACTATGCCACATATCTAAGAAAAATCGCCACGCGTAAAGCGGATGGAAAGCTGTCCATCGGAATGGTAGATATAGGGTAGACCCAACTTATTTAATTGTTAATTTCTCATTAGCGACAGGGGATTAACCGTAACGCCGTTTTTGTAGACCGTAAAATGGACGTGCGGGCCGGTGCTTAGGCCGGTGGAGCCAACGTCGCCTATGCGTCCGCCGGTTTCCACATAGGCGCCCTCTTTCACCCGTACCACGCTCATGTGCGCGTAAAAGGTACGGTAGCCGGAATGATGGCTTACGACGACAAAGTTGCCCCAGGATTCGTCGTTGCCCACCTGGGTTACCCTTCCGGCCATGGCTGCTTTTATGGGCGAACCCATAGGCGCGGCTATGTCAACTCCTGTGTGGAACATCCTAACACCGGCAAAAGGGGCAATCCGGTAGCCGTAAGGCGAGCTAATGCGGCCCGAAGTCGGCCATATAAAAAGATCACCGTTAATTTCCTGCCGGGATGTCCAGTCCAATTTGGCCCCAGGAATAAACAAACTGGTATTTGCAGGCACACTATCTGAAAAAAGTTCGTTTGCCGTTTTGATGTGTGCGACAGAGGTGTTGTATTTTTCAGCGATGCTTTCAAGGGTCTCCCCTGATTTTACCGAATAATAGATGCCGTCCTGGTTGGGTATTTTTATCACCTGGCCTATTTGCATTAGACGGGTGTTTTTTATGTTATTTACAGAAATAATTGTGTCTTCGTTAAGGCCGGTTCTAATGGCGATATTGCCGACGATGTCGCCCTTTTCCATGGTATAAGAGCTGAAGGTCAGCACATGGGGGCGGGAAAATTCTTCCGGTTCCGGAATTCCTTCGAGCTCAAAATTAAACACTTCCTCATCCAGAGCAGGTATGACTAACTCTTCTGCCCTGATTGCGCCGCCTACGCCGTTCTCGGTTTCGGCTTTTTTTGGCCGCAGAAGAAACACGGCAAGAAAAATGACCAATGCTCCCCACAAGAGGATATTTATTTTTATCAGCCTTTCAATTTTCATTTCAGCCTTGAACTCTTATTTATTAAGATTATACATGATTTTCGCGGTTTTTTCCAGAGAAAAAGACGACTTTTAAATCAGCAAATCGACAAGCCCAGCCAATAATTCCCTACCCTCATTTTTAAGGGGAAAGCCAGAAACTTCCGCAGAGGAGAAAACCTCCCGGCTTTTAGCGATATACTCTATAGCTTTTTCCCGCCCTTCGTCCAAAACCCCGGCCTTTTCCAGCTCGGAAATAAACTCATCAACCTTTGGAGAGGCCACCCCGGAAGTCCTGGCAGCCGTAAAGCAGCGGGAAGCAAAATCCCTTTTTTCCGGGTATCTGTGAAGGTAAAGCAGAACGGGAAGGCTCTTTTTGCCCTCGACAATATCATCCCCGCGTTTTTTCCCGGGGATTCCTGTACTTAGATTTTTTACGTCGTCAAGAATCTGAAAGCCGACTCCCAGTTGTTCCGCCGCATTGCCAAAAGCATCCGCCAAATGGGCGATTTCTTTCGGCGAAGCCGCCCCAGCGGCCTTTAAACCAACGACAATTACGCCAAGAACCGCCGCAAGCCTTGCCAGGCAGCCGGTTTTAAGCCGGCACATGCGGTCGTATTCGTCAAGGCTAGGCAGGGAGTTAAAATCGCGGTGCCAGGTTATGTCCATGGCCTGTCCCAGGTGAAGGGCCCTCATGTGTCTGGCCCATGTCGCCCAGATTTGTTCTTTAATTTGCGGCTCCCCTTTCCAGGCGAAAAGGCATGCCAGGGGCAAAAAGTACATGAATGCCCCTGTGTTTATTGCCGTGTCCATTCCATAAATAATGTGAACTGCTGGCTTTCCCCTTCGTTCATCGGAATTGTCTTCGATATCATCGTGGATAAGGCTGGCGTTGTGGGGAAATTCCACAAGGGGCGTGAGGGACAGAGCCGCCTCGCCACCGCTTTCTCCGGCGACACATTCGGCGGCAAGTACCATAAGCAGGGGCCGCCAGCGTTTTCCGCCGCGTTTAACCAAATCCCAACCTGGCTGTGTCAGAGACGCCGCAAGTGCCGGGGAAACAAATCCGCCGGAAGAGGACGGAGCAAAAACCTTTTCCAGCCAAGCGGAATCAGGCGCTTCAGGAAGCCACTGGTCAAGTACGCCTTCTATTTTTTCAAGCCGCTGGGTATACTTCGTATCCATGAATTTCTTCTATCATCATTATCGCATAGCTTATCTATCCGGAGTAAGGGTCTGATGGCCGAATATAGCAAACCGGATCACTGGTCGCTAAAAGCCCAAAAAGAAGGATACCCGGCCCGCTCGGTTTATAAGCTAAAGGAGATGGATGAGAAATTCGGCCTTGTAAAGAGCGCCCGCTCTCCTTTCCGTGTGCTGGACCTTGGAGCTGCGCCGGGCAGTTGGAGCCTTTACGTACTGCGAAAATTTTCGCTAAAGGCAAACGCGCTTGAGATAAGCGATGCAAAACCGCATGAGCCTATGCTGGTTTCAATCGACCTTGCCCCCCTCTCCCGCCAGTACGACGAGGGGCTTTTTGACAGGCCGGATTTTCTCTTTATCCAGGGAGATTTTACGTCAAGCGAAATTCGGGAGGCCGTTGTTTCCCACGGCCCGTATAACCTTGTTGTCAGCGATGCGGCTCCTTTCACTACAGGAAACCGTTCAGTGGATACGCTCCGCTCGCTGGATTTGGCGGAGACAGCCCTTCATTATGCCGAGACAGCTCTGGCCAAAGGAGGCAATCTGGCGATCAAGGTTTTTCAGGGCGGCGACACAGGAAAGCTCTTGAAAGCCATACGCGGCCTTTTTGAGACAGGGAAGAGCTTTAAGCCGCAGGCGTGCAGGGCGGGATCTTTTGAGACGTATTATCTGGGGCTGGGGAGGAGGTGAGGGGGGTAAGTGCATACTCTCACAAAATTTCACGCCAAGGCGCAAAGAACGCAAAGAAACGCAGAGTGCTTGTCATTGTGCCAGTAGGCTTGGAACTGAAGGTTCGCGATTTGCCTCAGGTGGCGCTTGGTTAACTCGTTGTGTGTTTAAAATATGTTAGTGTGCGGGTTGAAAAATAAATATGGCCGATACAATAAGTGATAATAGTATGCCGTACCCTGTGGGAGTGTGGGATTGAAACCCTTCGTGGTGCGTGGATTGAAACCAGTATATTGAAAAATAGTGAAGCATGTCACCCCGACTAGGGGTGTGGATTTGTAATGTTATATTTCAGTAAATTGAAAAATATATGTTGACAAATCTATAATTGAATGGTACATTTATCAAAGAAACATACATAAAGGAGATTTCCATGGAATATATTGCACATGTTCGAGAATTAGAGAACGGCCAATGGGATACACAACTTCTGGAAGATCATTTACGCGAAACTGCAGAATTGGCGGCAGCTTTTGCGGCTGAATTCAATTCCCGTGTATGGGGATATGCCCTGGGAATGATCCATGACGGAGGTAAGGCCACTTCTGAATGGCAGGATTACCTGAAAAATAAAAGCGGGTATAACGAGGAAGCGTCCTCTGAAGCTCCGGGAAGAGTTGAACATTCAGGTCCCGGTGCAAAGTTGGCGGAAGAGGTTTTCGGGAAAACAATAGGAAGGCCTCTTTCCTACTGTATTTCCGGGCATCATGCAGGGTTGCCAGACTGGATAGGATCACCGGCAGCATTAGCATTCCGTATGCAAAACTCCAGTACAAATAAAATTAGCGAGAATACAAAAGCTTCACTTCCAGGTTTATGTCCCAAGAATTCGCCATGGAAATTTTGTAATACGGGTCTAG
>Ga0268262_10000758_pt1 | contig 41952 bp, 34 predicted proteins | sample TergutNc150P3_FD_190354 | JGI IMG/M metagenome (GOLD analysis project Ga0268262, IMG submission 190354) | Nasutitermes corniger P3 segment gut microbial community from laboratory colony in Florida, USA - Nc150 P3 (SPAdes) (version 2) | ecosystem: Host-associated > Arthropoda: Insects >...
GCCTAAAAACTGTTTCGGATGCAACAGATATAATGTACGACACAGGAGCAGTGCCGCTCGGCGTTTTTGTGATCACTCAGGATCAGGTGCAGGATATGCAGGTTAGGTCGCGAGACTGGAGACTTGCAAAAACGCCTCAAAAACGCGCGGCTATCCTGAAAAGCCTTGACAGCGTGAACAACGAAGTGAATGTGACTGTGGGAAAGCAGATGTCAACCGCAGACGAAAAGGGAAAGGTCGCTTTGAAAAAAGTGATGGACCTTACCGATAAATTCGTGGCTGAAGTGAACGCTTTTGCGAGGAACACCAAGTCTTTTTCTGTAGAGGGATTAAGCACGGAAGAATTTCCGCAATCATTGCTGGATGCAGCCGAAGATATGACCGATGCCATGGACGAAGCCAAAGAAGCTAGGGTTAAACAAACCAGCAAACTCTCCGATGATGCCTCGGCAGATGCAGCATCAAATGTGAGCGCGGCAACCGTTATTCTAGTGGTGGTGATACTTTTGGCTATTGCTCTTGGCATATTCTTAACCGTTTCCATAACCAGCCCATTGAAAGTGGTTGTTGGCACCCTTGGCAAAATTGAAAAAGGCGATATGACCGCCCGCGCAAATCTGGAACGCGGAGATGAACTTGGAACGCTCTCCAAATCCGCAGATGCCGTTGCTGGCAAACTTCAAGATATAATGAAAAATTTGCGCGTTGAATCCGATAGCCTTGCAACCTCGGCAGAGGAACTCTCCGTGATTAGCAGGCAGCTTGTGAGCAACTCCGAAGAAACAGCAGGCAAGAGCAAGGTCGTTCTTGACGTGACCGAAGAGGCAGCAAGGGCTGTAAGCGGTATAGCCAGCACAGCAGAAGAAGCTTCCGCAAGCATAACCGATGTGGCAAGCTCTGTTGAACAGATGACCGTGAACATAAACGCAATGGCAAGCGGAGCGGAAGAAGCCTCCGCAAATGTGAGCGATGTGGCAAAAGCGGTTGACCAAGTGGCGGGCAACATAAACGCAATGGCAAGCGCGGCAGAAGAAGCCTCCGTGAACGCAAACGAAGTGGCAGGCGCGGCAGACCAGATGTCTGCGAACATGAACACCATTGCCACAGCCATAGAGGAGATGAGCGCAAGCATAACGCAGATTTCAAACAATGCCGGCGAAGCAAGCAAGGTTGCAGCCGAAGCCACCGTTAAATCCAAAGACGCAACAGAAGTGATGGGCAAGCTGGGGCTTGCCGCAAAAGAAATCGGGCAAGTTACCGATGTTATCAAGAGAATAGCGGATAAAACCAATCTTCTCGCTTTGAACGCCACCATAGAGGCAGCAAGCGCGGGCGAGGCGGGCAAAGGTTTTGCCGTTGTTGCAGGCGAGATAAAAGAACTCGCGAACCAGAGCGCGACCAGCGCAGACGATATAGCCCGCAGAATTGAGGGCATACAGAACGGCACCAGCGAAGCGGTGACCGTGATAAATGAAGTTTCGGATATAATAGTCAAAATAAATAAAGGCGTTGAGTCTATATCCACCCACGCCGCACAGCAAACAAAGGCGAGCAGCGAGATTGCAAGCAATGTTTCGCAGGCAAACACGGGCGCAAAACGCGTTGCGGGTGCCATAGGCGAGGTTGCCAAGGGCAGCAGGGATATTGCGCAAAATGCAGGGCAAGCGAGCACAAATGCGAAGCACGTGTCTGATTCTGTTACAGAGGTTGCAAAGGGCAGCAAAGATATTGCCCGCAACGCTGGGCAGGCGAACACGGGTGCCATTCACGTTTCCAGCGCGATTGGTGAAATTGCCAAGGGCAGCAAAGATATTGCCAAAAATGCAGGAGAAGCCGCCAAGGGTGCAAGCAATGCAAACCTAAATGTCGCAGACGTGAATAAGCTAGCGAGCGACAGCGCGCAAGGAGCGAACCAAGTTAATAAATACGCCAACGAGCTCTCCAAAGTCGCAGGCGATTTGAAAAGTATAGTGAGTCAGTTCAAAGTTTAATCTTTTAACCAAGAGGTAGTGTATGAGTAACATCAAAATGGGTCCCAAGTTAATCGCGTCTTTCTTATTCTTAGCCGCCCTAGCGGCTTTTATGGGAATACGTACCATCAGCAGCCTAAAAACTGTTTCCAAAGCAACCGACATTATGTACGACACAGGAGCCGTCCCTCTGGGCGTTTTTGTGACTACGGCGGTTCAGTGCCAAGAACTGCGAGTCGCAGCTCGCAACTGGCAGCTTGCAAGGTCGAATGAGGCTCGCGAAAAGATTCTCAAAAATCTAGACGATATCAACGATAAGTTGAATCAGTCTATATACGACCAGCAAAAAGTCGTTGATGAAGAAGGAAAAAAGATTTTGCAGCAAGTGATAAAGATAACGGACGATTATACCGATTCGTTGAACGCTTTTATCAAGCGCGCTAAAACTTTCTCTCCCGAAGGCACAAACCTAGACCCGTTCCCAGAAGGCTTGAACGCAACTGGACAGAAAGTGCTGAAAGATTTGGACGTGGCAAAAGAGTATTTAGTTAAGCACACCAGCAAACTCTCTGACGATGCCTCGGCAGATGCAGCGGAGAACGTGAGCGCGGCAACTGTTCTTCTAGTTGTGGTGGTGGCTCTCGCCATTGCCCTTGGCTTGTTCCTCACCTTCTCCATAACCAGCCCCTTGAAAAAGGTTGTTGGCACACTTGGCAAAATTGAAAAGGGCGATATGACAGTTCGTGTGGATATGGAACGCAAAGATGAATTCGGGCAGCTCTCCAAATCTGTGGATAGCGTTGCGAGCAAACTTCAAAACATAATGAAAAATTTGCGCATGGAATCCGATAGCCTTGCAACCTCTGCCGAAGAACTCTCCGTTATTAGCAGGCAGCTTGTGAGCAACTCCGAAGAAACAGCCAACAAGAGCAAGGTTGTTTTGAACGTGACCGAAGAGGCGGCAAAGGCTGTAACTGGTATAGCCAGCACAGCAGAAGAAGCCTCCGCAAACGTAACCGATGTGGCAAGCTCTGTTGAACAGATGACGGTGAACATCAACGCAATGGCAAGCGGCGCAGAAGAAGCCTCCGCAAACGTGAGCGATGTGGCAAACGCGGTTGACCAGGTTGCAGAAAACATAAACGCAATGGCAAGCGCAGCAGAAGAAGCCTCCGTGAACGCAAACGAAGTGGCAGGTGCCGCAGAGCAGATGAGCACCAATATGAACACCATAGCCACTGCCATAGAAGAGATGAGCGCAAGCATAACACAGATATCCAACAATTCCGGCGAGGCCCGCACCGTTGCGGCCGAAGCCACCGTTAAATCCAAAGATGCTACCGAAGTGATGGGCAAACTTGGGCTTGCGGCAAAGGAAATAGGTCAGGTTACCGATGTGATTAAGAAAATAGCGGATAAAACAAATTTGCTCGCACTGAACGCCACCATAGAAGCAGCTTCTGCTGGCGAGGCGGGCAAAGGTTTTGCCGTTGTTGCAAATGAAATCAAAGAACTCGCCAACCAGAGCGCAACCAGCGCAGACGATATTGCTCGCAGAATTGAGGGCATACAGAGCGGCACCAACGAAGCGGTGACTGTGATAAACGATGTTTCTGCGATAATAGTCAAAATAAACAAAGGCGTTGAGGCAATATCCAACCACGCCGCGCAGCAAACAAAGGCGAGCGGTGAAATTGCAAGCAATGTTTCGCAGGCAAACTCGGGCGCAAAGCGTGTTGCGGGTGCCATTGGCGAGGTTGCCAAAGGCAGCAAAGACATTGCTCGCAATGCGGGGCAAGCAAGCACCAATGCAAAGCACGTGTCTGATTCTGTCACAGAAGTTGCAAAGGGCAGCAAAGATATCGCTCGCAACGCTGGGCAGGCGAACACAGGCGCAAAGCGCGTTGCAAGTGCCATAGGCGAAATTGCCAAAGGCAGCAAAGATATTGCGCGCAACGCTGGTGAAGCGGCAAAGGGTGCAAACGATGCAAGCCTCAATGTTGCAGACGTGAATAAACTCGCAAACGACAGCGCCCAAGGTGCGCATCAGGTCAACAAATATGCCTCTGAGCTTGCTAAAGTCTCAGGCAGCTTGAAATCTGTTGTGAGCCAGTTTAAGGTGTAAACTTTTTCTATGTTACCTCTGAATTTTGACAAGAGGTAACTATGAACAACATCAAAATGGGTCCAAAACTAATAGCTAGTTTCCTATTTTTAGCTGCCCTAACGGCATTTATGGGAATACGCACCATCAACAGCCTAAAAACTGTTTCAGATGCAACAGACATAATGTACGACACGGGAGCTGTTCCGCTCGGAACGTTTGTTGTCACTGCCTTGCAAGTACAGGAACTGCGGCTTTCGACTTATCGCTGGCAGCAGTCGAGGTCACCAGAAGAGCGCGCCAAGGTCATCAAAGACTTAGACGATATCAACAATACTCTGAATCAGTCCATATATGACCAGCAAAAAATATCAGACGAAGAAGGGAAAAAGATTTTGCAGCAAGTGATAAAGATAACAGACGATTATACCGATTCGTTGATGGCTTTTGTGAAACGCGCTAAAAATTTTGACGCAGAAACAGGAGTGAACGTTGACAAAGTTCCAGAAGGCTTGGTAAAAGTTGGAAATGAAGCACTCAAAGATTTGCAAACCGCAAAAGACCATAGGGTGAAAGCGACCAGCAAACTCTCTGACGATGCCTCGGCAGATGCTAAACAAAATATGAGCGCGGCAACTATGATTTTAGTGGTGGTTATCCTTTTGGCTGTTGCTCTTGGCATATTTTTGACGTTCTCCGTAACTACCCCCTTGAAAAAGGTTGTTGGCGTTCTCGGCAATATTGAGAAAGGCGATATGACCGTCCGTATAAATATGGAACGCGGGGATGAATTTGGGCAGCTCTCAAAATCCGTTGACAACGTTGCGAGCAAACTCCAAAACATTATGAAAGATTTGCGCATGGAGTCTGATAGCCTTGCAACCTCTGCCGAACAGCTTTCCGTTATAAGCAGGCAGCTTGTGAGCAACTCCGAAGAAACAGCCAACAAGAGCAAGGATGTTGCAAACGTCACCGAAGAATCTTCTAGAAACGTGACATCCATAGCGAGCACAGCAGAAGAAGCCTCCACAAACATAACCGATGTGGCAAGCTCTGTTGAAGAGATGACGGTGAACATAAATGCAATGGCAAGCGGCGCAGAAGAAGCCTCTGCAAATGTGAACGATGTGGCAAACTCCGTTGAGCAAGTTGCAGCCAACATAAATGCAATGGCAAGCGCAGCAGAAGAAGCCTCTGTGAACGCAAACGAAGTGGCAGGCGCGGCAGACCAGATGTCTGCGAACATGAACACCATAGCCGCGGCCATAGAGGAGATGAGCGCGAGCATAAATCAAATATCCAGCAATGCGGGCGAAGCCCGCACCGTTGCAGGCGAAGCCACCGTTAAATCCAAAGACGCAACAGAAGTGATGGGCAAGCTGGGACTGGCGGCAAAGGAAATTGGGCAAGTGACCGATGTGATTAAGAAAATAGCAGACAAAACAAATTTGCTCGCACTAAACGCCACCATAGAAGCGGCCAGCGCGGGCGAGGCGGGCAAAGGTTTTGCCGTTGTTGCAAATGAAATAAAAGAACTTGCGAACCAGAGCGCGACCAGCGCAGACGATATAGCAAAGCGCATAGAGGGCATACAGAACGGCACGAGCGATGCGGTGACTGTGATAAACGAAGTTTCGGAAATAATAAAAAAGATAAACCAAGGTGTTGAGGCTATATCCACACACGCCGCGCAGCAAACAAAGGCAAGCGGCGAAATTGCAAGCAATGTTTCGCAGGCAAATACGGGAGCTAGACGCGTTGCCGGAGCCATTGGCGAGGTTGCCAAAGGCAGCAAAGATATTGCCCGCAATGCTGGGCAAGCTAGCACCAATGCCAAGCACGTTGCAGACTCGGTTGGGGAAGTTGCCAAGGGCAGCAAAGACATTGCTCGCAATGCTGTGCAGGCTAACACGGGCGCAAAACGCGTTGCAAGTGCCATAGGCGAAATTGCCAAGGGTAGCAAAGATATTGCCAAAAATGCGGGCGAGGCTGCCAAAGGCGTTACCGATGCAAGCCAAAGCGTTTCTGTTGTGAACCAGCTGGCAAACGATAGCGCAAAGGGTGCTCATCAGGTAAATAAATACGCTTCTGAGCTTTCTAAAGTCGCGGGCGATTTGAGAGGCGTGGTGAGCCAGTTTAAGGTGTAAACCCTAGGGTACAAGCTCTGTTTTCTATATTACCTCTGAATTTTGTTTTAGAGGTGACCATGAACAACATCAAAATTGGAGTAAAACTAATATCGGCTTTTGTATTCCTAGCAGCTTTAACAGCTTTTATGGGAATACGCACCCTCAACAGCTTAAAAACCGTTTCAGATGCAACCGACATCATGTACGACACAGGAGCCGTGCCGCTGGGCATTTTTGTGACTACAGCCAATCAGGTGAAGCAACTGCAAACGCTTACACGCGACTGGCGTTTTGCAAGAAATCCAGCGGAGCGCGCTGCGGTTATGAAAACACTGAACCAAGTCAACAATGATATAAATGGTATCGTGGAAAAGCAGAAATCATCGGCAGATGAAAAGGGAAAAGAAGCTTTGAAAAAAGTGGAAGATTTAACAGACGTATATGTGAATGAATTTACCAATTTCACAAACAAAACCAAATCTTTTGATTCGGAAGGCATAAACACAGACCATTTCCCTGATGCCGTGAACAAGGCAGGGGCAGATATGAATAAAGCTGTGGACGAAGTGAAAGAAGCCAGAGTTAAACAAATCAGCAAACTCTCAGACGATGCTTCGGCAGATGCGGCAACAAACATAAAACAGGCAACCATTATTCTGGTGGTGGTGATTCTTTTGGCTATTGCCCTTGGCATATTCTTAACCCTTTCCTTAACCGGCCCCTTGAAAGTGGTTGTTGCCACCCTCGGCAAAATTGAAAAAGGCGATATGACAGCCCGCGCAAACCTAGAGCGTGGAGATGAGCTAGGGATACTAGCCAAATCCGCAGATTCCGTTGCTTCCAAACTCCAAAGCATAATGAAAAATTTGCACGTTGAATCCGATAGCCTTGCAACCTCTGCCGAAGAACTCTCTGTGATTAGCAGGCAGCTTGTGAGCAACTCCGAAGAAACAGCAGGCAAGAGCAAGGTCGTTCTTGACGTGACCGAAGAGGCAGCAAGGGCTGTAAGCGGTATAGCCAGCACAGCAGAACAAGCCTCGGCAAGCATAACCGATGTGGCAAGCTCGGTTGAAGAGATGACCGTGAACATAAACGCAATGGCAAGCGGAGCAGAAGAAGCCTCCGCAAATGTGAGCGATGTGGCAAACGCGGTTGACCAAGTTGCAGAAAACATAAACGCTATGGCAAGCGCAGCCGAAGAAGCCTCCGTGAACGCTAACGAAGTGGCGGGCGCGGCAGAGCAGATGTCTGCGAATATGAACACCATTGCCGCAGCCATAGAGGAAATGAGCGCGAGCATAACACAGATTTCCAACAACTCCGGCGAGGCCCGCACCGTTGCGGCCGAAGCCACCGTTAAATCCAAAGACGCAACCGATGTGATGAACAAGCTCGGGCTTGCGGCAAAGGAAATAGGGCAAGTTACCGAGGTTATAAAGAAAATAGCGGACAAAACAAATTTGCTCGCGCTAAACGCCACCATAGAAGCGGCAAGCGCGGGCGAGGCGGGCAAAGGTTTTGCCGTGGTTGCAGGCGAAATAAAAGAACTAGCTAACCAGAGCGCGCAAAGCGCAGACGATATAGCAAGGCGTATTGAGGGCATACAGAGCGGCACAAACGAAGCGGTGACCGTGATAAACGAAGTTTCGGTGATAATAAAAAAGATAAACCAAGGCGTTGAGGCAATAGCAGGCCACGCGGCACAGCAAACAAAGGCGAGCGGTGAAATAGCGAACAACGTTTCGCAGGCAAATACGGGCGCAAAGCGCGTTGCCGGAGCCATTGGCGAGGTTGCCAAGGGCAGCAAAGACATTGCCCGCAATGCCGGGCAAGCGAGCACCAATGCAAAGCACGTGTCTGATTCTGTTACGGAAGTTGCAAAGGGTAGCAAAGATATTGCGCGCAATGCTGGGCAGGCAAATACAGGTGCAAAGCGTGTGTCTGCATCCATAGGCGAAATTGCCAAGGGCAGCAAAGATATTGCTCGCAATGCAGGCGAAGCCGCCAAGGGTGCAAGTGATGCAAGCCATAATGTTGCAGATGTGAATAAACTCGCAAACGACAGCGCGCAAGGCGCACATCAGGTTGACAAATACGCCACCGAACTTGCAAAAGTTGCAGGCGGCTTGAAATCTGTTGTGAACCAATTTAAGGTGTAGCAAGTGACATTGCTAGTTTTTGCAACCGAAATGGAAAGAGATGGTGTTTTTCCGCACGGAGTTCCGCGAGAATTCGACTGCTTGGTGACCGGAGTCGGTGTTTTAGCGGCCGCTTTTAGCCTCGGCAAAGCTTTTCAAAAGCAGGAGTATAAAAAAGCCATTCAAATTGGCATAGCTGGCGCATACACTTCTAGCGACTTACAGCTCGGAGATATTGTGGAAGTTAGAAGTGATTGCCTGGTTGAATTTTTGCCCTGGGAACCGAATACTTTTTTCGCATCTGGAATGTTCCCCACCCAAAATAATTCTGGGACCTTAAAAGCGGTTAAGGGTGCAACCGTTCTCGGTTGCTCATCCTCAACCACAAAAGAAATAGAAGCGGCAAGAGGAGATGTTGCCCAGATTGAAACGATGGAAGGAGCGGCGTTTTTTGCCGCCTGCAAGGAATACAAGGTGGAAGGGGTGCAAATAAGGGCAATAAGCAATTTTGCCACCAAATACGAAAAAACCGAATGGAAAACCGAAGAAGCCCTCGCAAAATTGCGGGAGTTTATTTTACCCATATTGGGGTAGGTGGGGGCGCGATTAATCGCGCCCCCACTACCCATATTGCGTTAAATTTCGTTTATTCAATTCCTCTATGCACAAAAGCATAAGGGGCTGGAGGGCGTTCAGGTCTAGATTTATGCGCCATTTGGCTAGTTCGCTGGCTAGTTCGGGCGAAAATACAGGGGGGGCGTAGTTGCCGCCATCTCCAGCGCCTATTATTCTGCACAAAACGTCTGCGAAGCTAACTAGGGTAACCAAAGGTCTGTTTATCTCTGCCCTTTCCAGATTGTGGTGGTACTGCATTACCTCGTTTATGGCGCGCGGGAGCCGCCAATTTTCGGCAAGCCAAGAGCCTATTTGACCGTGGTCAACGCCCAAAAGCTCTTTTTCTGCTAAATACAATTCGCAGGAGCGGGTTTTGCTCATGCTTATCGTTTGCTCAAATTCTTTGTTCATGTATTGCAAAAGGACTATTTTGCCAATATCGTGCAAAAGGCCTGCGGTAAAAGCATCGTTTGCCAAGTCCGGTTCGTATTCGCTTGCAACTATGCGGGCTACTATGCCAACCGCGGTGCAATGATCCCAGAATTTTTGCAAGTCTATTACGGAGTTTTTAAGTTCAAAAGCCCTGGACATGGAAATTTCAAGGCTCATGTCTTTTACCTGTTCATAGCCGAGTTTGCTTATCGCGCTGTGAATTCCGGTTACCGATTCGCCGCCCGCGTTGGTGGTTTTCAAAAGTCTGGCGGCTAAAACAGGGTCGCTGGAGACTATTTGCTCCAAAGCCTTTCTTTCAACTTTTTCATCGTCAACCAATTCAAAAAGCTGCGCCACAACCGTTGGCAGGGTTGGCAGGCTTATCAGGCTTTGGGTTATTCTTTTTATATCGGCTTGCACAGTTATATTATAGAAAATTCGGGGGAAATATATCTTACACCTCTGAATGTATGTTCCTTGAGCTTATACGTTTGCGGAAAATATAATAACTCCAAATTTGATACGCCAAAACAACAGGAACAAAAATAAGGGCTACAATGCTCATCACCCTAAGCGTGTATGGAGAAGAGGCGCAGTTCATTATGGTCAAACTGTTCTCCGGAACAGAAGACACAAGCACATTCGGGTACATAAAGAAAAAAAGACCCGCAACGCTGCATGCGGTGCAAAGCGCAACCATAACGAAGGCTATTTTAAAACACCGCACAAAAACAAAAAGCGCAGCGAGCAAAATAAGAGCAAGAGGGACAACGCAAATCAGGCTGCGACCCAAGGTTAAAACAGTGGCAAAGGCAAACAAAGCGAGGCTTGCCGCCACCGCCACCTTTAAGATTTTGCAAACTCTTGTTTGCAACTCGCCTTCTATTTTCAAGGTTAAATACAGAGCACCATTTGTCAAAAACAGAGAAAGCCCAAGCAGCCCGCTGAACAAAACAGGTGCTTGAATCAAATCAAAAAAATTCCCCACAAAATACCCGCTTGAATCCAAAGGAATACCAACGGCAAAATTTGCGAGCGCAACGCTTGTGAGCAGGGCAATAAAAAAACTGCTCACAGCAAGAGCTATATCGCAGATGTGGCATAATTTTTGAATGCGCGAGCGATGCCTCACCTCAAAGCACACTCCCCTAACAATCAAGGCGAGCAGCAAAAGCACAAGAGGCACATAAAGCACGCTGAAAAATGTTGCATACCATTTGGGAAAAGCGGCAAACATGGCTCCACCAGCGGTTAAAAGCCAAACTTCGTTCCCGCCCCAGTGAGGAGTTATTGCAGATATATATGTACCTCTTTCTTTTTCTGTTTTTCCCAAAAAGAATTGCAAAATGCCAACGCCAAAATCAAAACCTTCTAAAAAGAAAAATCCAGTCCACAGAACCGCAACCAGCACAAACCATAAAATTTCCAAATCCATAAAGCCTCCTTATGTGTTTGCGTTTGTAATTTTTTTAGTTATTTTTTTATTCACGCAACCGCGCAAAATTTCTTGGCGCATAAAGTAAACGAGCATCACACTCAAAAGTACATAAATGGCACAAAAAACAAACAGCGAAAAAGCAACCGCACCGCCCGAAACACCAACTGATACAGCTTTGTCTGTTGGCATCAATCCGTAAATGATCCAAGGCTGCCTACCTACCTCTGCAAGCAACCAGCCCGTTATGTTTGCTAAGTGCGGGAGCGAAATTCCAAAAGTCATTAAAAGGAGTATTTTTTTGTGCATAGCCCTTCCCAAAATCAAATTCCAAACTATTCCATAAAAAAGAATCAAAACCATTATGGAAGAACAGAACACCATGAGCCTGAACGAAAAGTAGGTGAGCCACACGGGAGGTTTGTAGTCTCCAGGGCCAAAGCGACTTTCCATAGTTTTTTGCAATTCCTCTAATCCTTTAACTTCGCCAGAGGGCCTGTGATAAACCATTATGCTGAGCAGAGCGGGAACCTCAAGGCCGGGCACAATGGCAAGGGGTGCCGGGTTTTGGGATTTTTCAAGATTTTCCATAGCGGCAAGCTTCATGGGCTGGTGGTCAAAAAGCATTTGCGCTTGCAAGTGCCCGCTCAAAAGAACGCCCAACAATCCCACAACCCCCATGAACAGGGCAAATTTAAAGGTTCTATAAAACAAATAGGCATCTTCTGTTTGCTGCCGAATTTTCAAAGCAGATACTCCCAAAACAAAAAAGGCGGCCGTGCAGAGGCTCGCAAAGATCACGTGGGGGAATTGGTGCAAAAAATAGTGGTTAAAAATCAAGTCCCAAAAATTAGTCATCTGTGCGCGGCCATTGCTGAATGCGTAGCCAACCGGATGCTGCATAAAGCTGTTCGCAATCAGAATCCAAATCGCAGATATGCAAGAACCTGCAAACACAAGCCATATACAGGCTACGTGAACGATTTTTGGCAAGATATGCCGCCCAAAAACCCAAAGACCTAAGAAGGTGCTCTCTAAAAAAAATGCGAGCAGAGCCTCTATTGCAAGAGGGGCACCAAAAACATCGCCAACAAAGCGGCTATATTCAGACCAGTTCATGCCAAACTGAAACTCCTGCACAATGCCTGTTACCGCACCAACCGCAAAACTGAACAAGAACAGCCTGCCCCAGAACCTGGCTACCCGCTCATCTTCGGAATTGCCGCTGTTGTAAGCAGAGGTTTCCCATATCGCTATAAAGAGCGCTAGGCCTGTGGTCAAGGGTACAAACAAAAAATGATATACCGTTGTTATGGCAAACTGCAATCTAGACAGAAAAATTACGTCCATAAAGGTAAATATAGGAAACGGGGGCAACCACGGGGAGTTGCCCGTACATATTTCTACATTTGTTCCATGAATATTTTTAAACTTCCCGCTATATGCCTTTTGGTAGCAACTGCGGCTTTTGCCCAGGCAGTTCCAAAAGCTCCCACTCCGGCAGCAGTTCCGGTTCCCCCTCCACCTCCTCCGCCACAAGCTGTACCACAGGCTGTTGTTCCAGTTGCACCTCAACCGGCACCCATACAGTTCACAGTTCCGGTAGTCGATTCCTCAGCTTATTATGCAGTGGTTCCCTCAAGCTCCTCTGAATTTGCGGTCTATTTGCCGGCTTCTTCTAGCTCGGCGGCGGCAACGGCTGAAAAAACGATTTTTGACAATGTGCGCGGCAATGCTTACAATCCTTTTGGGACTGTTGGCGCGGCAAACACTGTAAAAGATTTGGTAGAGAGGCCCGCTGATATTTACGGAAACAAATTCTTCTACATTTCTCCGGTAAACAGCATTGGCTACACGGCTGTTCCACTTGGCAGCAGCACTGCTTTGATAGGCTTGGATAATGCCCCTGTAGGCAACCTGGCAGCTTTGGTTCTTGGCTATGCCAACTCGAGTTTTGGTTTGTCATTGAATTATTCGGTTGATAAAGCCTTGAACTCCGGTAAAAAATATAGCAGGAGAGGTACAGGTGCTGGCGATAATATTGAACTTTATTTCAGTACTGGCTCTTTTTATGCAAACGCTGGCTGGCTAACTTATGCCGATAGCTATTCCGAAGACATTGATGGCGATACTCAAGGAATAGATTATTCTCAGCTAGAAGGCACTTTTGGTTTAACAGGCAAATCCGGTTCTTTGGATTATGATGGATATGTGAATGTTATTCGCACAGGCGGCACAGGAACAGCACCCAATGGCGACAAATCTGTTGACGAATATACCTTCTTGGGACTAGCTGTGAATCTTGACCTAGGATACACAGCTTTCCAAAGCGCGAATGCAAGGGTTATACTCGGCTCAAATAATCGCGTTTTTGCGAAGTTCCTAGATAATGTTAAAAACGGCTTTAAGGGCGATAATATAATGGGACTCGTAATCACCCCGAATATATTGGGAGAGTTTGCTTTGACCGAGACCTGGTTCACTTTTGCCGGTGCTTCAAATGCTATAAACGTGATATTAGGAGATGGAGACGGAGATGGCAAAACATCTTATTTGGGAATAGCACATACACCTGGGACTGGTGCTTATGTAGGTCTTCGCTATCAAAAAGCAAACTTAGCATTAGAAGCACAGGTTACTGCTAATGTGTTTGATAATCCATTTGACGGCTTTGCAGGTCACAACATACTCACCGGCTTCGGTGGATTTGTATATTTCTAGGAGGTAAATATGAAAAAAATTCTCGTTCTCGCTTTTGTATCTGCGGCTTTTCTTCTTAGCTGTTCCGCAGACGGCAGTCTTACTGGCACACCTCCTCCCCCTGCATGGAAGGGCGGACCTGCATCTACACCTAGTGGTGGCGGTGGCGGTGGTGGCAATCCCACTCCTCCTCCTAGTGGCAGTTATAACTTTTGCGTTTTCTACGATAGATGGGGTGATTGTGATTGGTGCGAATCCATGTCGGGTTCTAAAAATGATGATTGCACTAACGTAACTGGCGTACTTAGCACTACTTGCCCAACTGGTTGTCCTATTTACTAATCATGCGAAAGTCTGTCCGTGATTTCACAGATGAGGTAGCTCCGGTTGCTCTTGTGCAGGCTTTGGTGCTTGCGGCAAACCGCAGCGCACCTAGCAGCAAGAACACGCAGCCGTGGAAACTCATTCTGGTTCAAGGGCAGGCTTTGGAAAATTTACGAACAGATTACCTTGCAGCCTTTAACAGCGGCAAGGTTCCTGCTTTTGAATACAAATACAGCGCGGATCCTTTGCCGGAGGCTTTCAAAAAAAGAGCAACCGATTTGGGAAAGGCTTTTTTAACACACAAAGGCATTGCCAGAGAAGACAAAGAAAAACGCAAAGCACATGACGCGGAAAATTACCGCTTTTTTGGCGCAAAGCAAGTTTTCTTTTTGGCTATGACTAAAGGAGAATACGGGCAAGGCACTTTTTTGGACTGCGGGCTTTTTCTCCAAGCACTAATCACAGAATTGCACAACAATAATTTGGGCTGTTGCCCACAATACAGCGTTATGGCTTACCCCGATTTGCTGCGCAAGCACATTCCAGATTCCGAGAACTTGCTATTCTTGCTCGCCTTGCCTTTTGGCTATCCAAAAGCAAACAGCTTGGTGAACGCTTTTGAAAGCGAAAGAGAACCACTTGATGTTTTCTTCAGAGTTGTGGAGTAAATTTCTAAATTCTAAGTATGTCTTTTGAAAAGAAAATCTTGTGCATAGGGGCAGGATATGTGGGCGGGCCTACTATGGCTATGATAGCCAAAAAATGCCCGCAATATCAAGTGAAAATAGTGGATATAAATGCAGCGCGCATAGATGCTTGGAATAGCGATAATTTGCCCGTTTATGAACCCGGGCTAAAAGAAGTTGTGGAAAGCGCGAGGGGCAAAAATTTGTTTTTTGGAACGGATATAGATGCGAGCATAAAAGAAGCGGATATAATTTTTGTGAGCGTGAATACCCCAACCAAAACTTTTGGATTTGGAGCTGGCAAAGCCAGCGATTTGCAATATCTTGAAAAAACAGCCCGCAATATTTTGGCTGCAAGCAATAGCGGAAAAATTGTTGTTGAAAAAAGCACCCTTCCGGTACGCACCGCAGAATCCATGGAACGCATTTTGAACGGCAGCGACAAAGGCTTTCGCTTTGATATTGTGAGCAACCCAGAATTTTTGGCAGAGGGAAGCGCAATAGCAGATTTGGAAAATCCCGACAGGGTTTTGATAGGCGGGCACCAAAGCAAAGAAGGGCTTGCCGCTGTAGAAGAAATAGCAAAAATTTACGCAAACTGGGTTCCAAGAGAGCGCATCATCACCACCAATTTGTGGAGCTCCGAGCTTTCAAAATTAACCGCCAACGCATTTTTGGCACAGAGAATATCCAGCGTAAACAGCCTAAGCGCGCTTTGCGAAAAAACAGGCGCAAATATAGACGAAATTGCAAATGCAATAGGCAAAGATTCACGCATAGGCTCAAAATTCCTAAAAGCCTCCATCGGTTTTGGCGGCTCTTGCTTTAAAAAAGATATCTTGAATTTGGTTTACTTGTGCGAACATTATGGATTGCCCGAAGTTGCCGCTTATTGGGAAAGCGTTGTTAAAATAAACGAATGGCAAACAAACCGCTCCGTTAAGCGTGTTTTGCGTTCCATGTTCAACACCATAGCTGGCAAAAAAGTGGCTGTTTTTGGCTTTGCCTTTAAAGCAAACACAAACGATACCCGCGAAAGCCCTGCTCACTTGGTTGTAAGGGGGCTTTTGGAAGAGCAGGCAATTCCCGTTATCACCGATTGCAAAGCCCTACCAGATGCGAGGCGCGATTTGAGCGATGTTCTGGACAAGGTTCAATTAATAGAAGACCCCTACGAGGCGGCAAAAGATGCACACGCTATTTTGCTCTGCACCGAATGGCAGCAATACGCAGATTTGGACTGGAAAAAAATCTACAATTCAATGAGCAAGCCAGCCTTGGTTTTTGACGGCCGCAATATTTTAAATGGAGAAGAGTTAAAGAAAATGGGTTTTGAATTTATCAGCATTGGCAAGGCGTAAAATTATGAATTTCAAAAAGATTGCATTTATTCTATCAACGGCGATTTGCGCTCTTTTTGCCCAAAGCTATCAGAATTTAACTCTGCAAAATTGCATTGAAATAGCAAAGAAAAGCAGCCTCTCGCTTGCAAGCGCAAGGCTAAACGAAAAAACAGCGGCATCTTCCCTAACGCAGGCAAAAAACGCAAGGCTTCCGGATTTAAGAGGGAATGTTTCGCAAGGCGTGGCGGGTAATCCCCTGCTAGAAAATTCACAAAACCGCTATGCGTTCAATATGGGCGTAAATTCTTCTATGCCAATTTTCACGGGCGGCAGAATAAGCCATTCGGTGAATCAGGCAGAGCACCGCAAAGAAATTGCAAGTCTCAATTCAGACGCAGCGGAGAGAACTTTGTCTGAGCAGGTTATAAAAGCCTTTATGCAGGTTTGGTCTTTAACCGAATCCGAGGCGGCCGCGAGGGCTGCGCTTGCTCTTTCTAAAAGAATGCTCGCAAGAGATTCCGTGCTTTTCAATGCCGGCAGCTACACGGCAAGCGATTTGGCTCTCTCTTTTGCAAATGCTGCGAGCGATAGCTTGAATTTATTGCAAACGCAAAGCAACTTAACCCAAAGCTACACAACTCTCCGCCAGCTTTTGGAAATTCCGCAAAATACCAGCTTCTCCGTTTTGCCCCCAGACTCCGCAAAACCCGAAACAACAGAAAATTACTCGGCCCTGCTGAGATCTGCGCAGAATAATTCCATAGACAAAAAAATAGATTCTCTTTCCGTTTTGGCGGCAAAAGAAGCGGTGGGCATTGCAAAAGCGGCTCGCTACCCAAGCGTGTCTTTAAGCGGCTCGCTGAGTTCCGGCTTTCACTGGGAAATTGAAGACCCAAAATACCCAAAACAATTGAAGAACGGGTTTGGATATTCCGCATCGCTTGGCATAAACATTCCCATCATAGACTGGGGTGCTGCCGCAGATGGGGTTTTGCAAGCGCAGGTAGCGGAGGAAAAAGCGCAAATATCCGCACTCAACACGCAAAAGCAGCTTGAGAATGTAATTGAGCAGCTTGTTTTGCAAGTGGAAACATATAGGGTGCAATGGGAGGTTTCTTCTGTGCAATTGGAGGCCGGGAAGCTCGCCCTTGAAAAATCCGTTCAGCAGCACGAGCTTGGAATGCTGGATATCTCTTCGCTGGTTCAGCAGCAAACAATTTTCAACAATTCGCAAATAAAGCATAATCAGGCAAAATACAGCTATTTGCTCAGTAAATCGCTTTTGGATTTGCAAACGGGGAATTTCTAAATTTATAGTGGAGAAAAAATGATGAAAAGAATTATTTTTTGCGCAGTTTGCCTGCTCGCTTCTTTTGCTTTTGCCTTTGCCGCTTCTGCGGATAGTTTATATTCTCAGGCTCAGAAATTGTATGGGCAAGGGCATTTTGAATCTGCAGCTAGAACTTATGCGGGTCTTTGCTCTATGCTAGAGGCAAAAGATAAAAAAACTTGCCATCTAAACGAGGCAAGGTCTTTGATTGAAGCAAATAAAATAAATTTAGCCCGCGAAGCCGAACCAAAGCTGCTTTGGCTTATAAGCGAAACAGAACCAAACGATTCCCTGTTTGCCGAGTTGAGCGCGCTGGACGCAAAACTGCAAATTATGCTAGACCAGCCTGTGCGAGCGGTTCGCTCTTGGAAAGCGGCGCAGGCAAGCGCGAGCGTGGATTTTTTTCCGCAAATTTACGTTATTTGCCGCGACATAGTTTCTGCCTACCCCGGAAACGGATTAACCATTGAAAACTGCGATAGAACAAAACCCACAGACACAACCCTGCTCGCCCTGCCCAGAAAAAAAATAGTTCCGCTCCCGGGCGCATCTTCTCAGCCTGCCGTTGTTCACTATTCATCCACATCCTCTCCCACACCAGCACCAGCACCCGTACCTGCATCCACGCCCTCCGGCGCAAAAAAATGGTACGTTCAGCTAGGAGCTTTTGGCGCAAAAGAAAACGCAGACAAACTTGTTGCAGATTTCAAAAACAAGGGAGTTCAGCTTTATATAGTGGAATTAACGGATAGAAAACTATTCACGGTTCGCGCAGGGGAATTTTCCACCAAAGACGATGCGGAAAACTTTGCCACGCAAAAAATAGCCCCAACGCACAAAGAATACAAGGTTTTGCAGTAAATTTATTTATGATATTATTTTTAAATATTCTTCAATGCGTTCCAATACATAAGTTGCGAACATTTTTTCGAATCGTTCCGTTTTGTTTGTAGTATCATATTCATTTAATGCATCATAGTATTCTTTTCGGTCAGCAAATTTTATATCAACGGGTGGGTAACCCGACTTCATAAGTTCAAGGTTGGCAAGTAATCGCCCAGTACGACCGTTACCGTCAATAAAGGGGTGAATACATTCAAAGCGAATATGTAGTTCTGCGATTTGTTTGACCGTGTGATTTGATTTGTCGTACCACGATATTAAATCACTCATAAGTTCTGGAACTTTGACATAGTTCGGTGGTATATGCGTTGAACCAGAAATGCGTACAGGCATATTGCGATAAATGCCCCTATCGGAGGGTCGGTCATTTAAAATGATTGAATGAATTTTTTTGATTGTTTTTTCGTTAAGCGGTGTTTTTTTTGAAACTAAATCACATACATAATAAAAAGCATCGCGGTGCTGTGTGGCTTCCAAATGTTCGCGTAATGGTTTTTTATCAATCGTTAAACCGCGTAAAACAAGAGCGGTTTCGCGCAAAGTTAAAGTGTTACCCTCTATTGCGTTTGAATTGTATGTATATTCAATCATAAAATCTTCGTTTAGCCTATCAAGTTCGCCCTTGGTAAATGGTCTGCGTTTATTTAATTCTTGCTTTTTTGTTTCGATTTTTTCGTAAATTTCGGCAAGCGATAATTTCTTGAATCTGCTGTCTGCTGGTTTTTTTGCATCGGCGGGTATTGAAAAACTTTTGCCCGCCCGAATCACACCAGCAATTTTGCCTTGTTCGCAAAGCGTTCTTACACGTCTTTGGCTTATTCCCCATTTATCCCCCGCTTGCTTGGTTGAAATATATTCCATTGCATTGTTCCCTTTTATGCTATAATTTTAACACTTTGAGGAACAATATACAAATAAAAAATAACCACAACACACAAAGAATCCAAGGTTTTGCCATAATATTTATTATGTTACTGCGTAGATTTTATGGTATTTTCCTCCTCTGTGTTCCTGCTCTTGTTTTTGCCTATCGCGATAGCAATTTACTACAACCCTATTGTCAAGGCTCGGTGGTTCAGAAACATATTTTTGCTCCTTGCGAGCCTTGCGTTTTACGCTTGGGGGGAGCCAATATACGTGTTCATAATGCTTGCCACCATTGCGGCAAATTGGGCGCTTGCCCTTAAAATAAACAAAATGCGGCTTGTGATGGCCATAGCCTTGGATATAGGCTTGCTGTTTGTTTACAAATATTTGAATTTTGCAGCAAGTAATTTAGGTTTGCCTGCTCCAGGTATTGTTTTGCCAATAGGTATATCCTTTTTCACATTCCAAATGGTCTCTTATATGGTGGATGTTTATAGAGGTAAAGCAGAGCCTCAGAAAAATATTCTGAACTGCGCCCTGTACATCGGCTTTTTCCCTCAGTTGATTGCGGGGCCTATTATTCGTTATGCGGATATTGAGTCGCAGATAAATGACCGAAGGGAAAATTGGGACGATTTCTGCGATGGCTTGAAACGCTTTACCATCGGGCTTGGCAAAAAACTATTGATAGCAAATAACTGTGCTTTGGCAGCGGATGCCGCATTTGACACCCTTAAAAACGGCGGCGAGGTTGGAGTGGCTTTTGCCTGGCTAGGAGCGATTACATATACACTGCAAATTTATTTTGATTTTAGCGGTTATAGCGATATGGCTATTGGGCTGGGACGGATGTTCGGGTTTAAGTTTTTGGAGAATTTCAATTACCCATACATTTCAAAATCAATAACCGAGTTTTGGCGGAGGTGGCATATTTCATTGAGCGGCTGGTTCAAGGATTATGTTTATATCCCGCTTGGCGGCTCAAGGGTTAAAAAATCACGGCTGTTTTTGAACTTATTTATTGTATGGATGCTCACCGGAATTTGGCACGGCGCAAACTGGACTTTCATAGCTTGGGGGTTTGGGTATTTTGTATTTCTCGCCTTGGAGAAATTCATTCTTCCGGTTCAGAAATTCCCTAAGTTCTTGGCTCATATATATGCTATGCTCATAGTTATTTTCTTGTGGGTTGTGTTCAGGGCAAATTCTTTGGGCGAGGCTGTGGATTACTGCTCGGTTATGCTGGGACTAAGGCAATCCAATTTTAATTTTGTAAGCTCGGATTTCTGGTTTTATCTGGGGTCGCTGAAGCTCTATTTGTTTTTGGGTGTGCTGTTCTCTTTCCCTGTTGTGCCTTGGCTGAAAAGTAAGTTTAGATTTTTGGCTTCCACTAGCTTGGTAAATGAAATTGCATATATTTTCATTTTTCTGCTCTGTTTTATAAGTGTGGTGAAGGGTGGCTATAATCCCTTCATTTATTTCAACTTTTAGGAGATTTTATGAAAAATGTTTTCACCATTTTTGCACTTGCGGTTATGTTCTTTTTCTGCGGCTCTATTTTGCTCAGATTTGCGGTTAAGAATGTGTTGATAGACAATGGGGTGGAGAATAAATGGACGGATATTGTTTTTTCTGATGCAAAAGATCTTATTGTAATGAAAACAGATAATGGTGATAAAGTATCATTAAGTGATTTTGATGAGGCTGTCAAGGAGAAGTTGCCAATTAAGGCAGAACAAAAAATCTTTAAGTCCAAGGATCGTAATCCTATTAGTAACAATTTTTATTTAAGAATAAAAAATAAAATCAATTATTATACCACTGGATTTTTGGTATTTAACAAGGTTATTGTAAGTTTCTCTAATTATCTTTTTAGCAATATAGTTTTGCCTGCTTTTTTACCTAATAGAGTAATAGATTTAGGCGATGGTTATTTAGTGGAACCTTGTCCCAAAGATTCCATTAAGAACATAGATGCTTTTGTGCAAAAAGTTGTGTATTTCAAGCATATTTTAGATTCCATTGGCATTCCGCTTGTGTATGCGCAGTATGCGGGTGTTATTTGCTATGACGATGAAGTTTCAAAAACTGGCGAGGATTTTAGAAATCAGGCAAACTTGGAATTAATGGAAAAATTATCGCAAATCGGGGTGCCTGTTATTGACTTGACAAAGGAATGTCGCCATTCTCTTTTCTACAAAACTGACCACCATTGGCAGGCAAAGACTTCAATTTGGGCGGGGCAAGAAATAAGCAAAAAACTGAACGAGCTTTACGGTTTTGATTTGAATGTGGAATTATTGGATACAAATAATTTCACAGAAAAACTAGTTGGCAGATGGCTTGGCTCAATGGGAGAAAAAGTTATTCCTTTGTATGAGAAAGAGAATTTTTACATATACAACCCGAAATATGCAACGGATATAAATTGGATATTGTTTAATAACAAACTCTTTCAAAGCAGCGGAAGTTTTGACAGTCTTTACCATTTTGTTTCTGATACTATAGAAGATAAAGGTACTTATCAGACAGCTTATCCCATGTTTAGTTTTTCGCAAAACAATAATCTGCCAGAGGGCAAGAAAATTTTGTTAATTGGCGATTCTTTTAACAATCCTTTGAGCAAGTTTTTTGGGCTTGTTTTTAAAGAAGTGAATTTTGTTTATAAGCGTTCAAGTTTGCTAGATGATTATCTAGCAAATAAGCCAGATGTTGTAGTATTGGGTTTTTACGGAGCGATTTTTGTAGATTCGGAAAATTTGATTTTCTGATTACTTTTGCAGTAAATCAAGGGATATGGGCAGCCACGGGGAGCTGCCCCAACTGGGCGCCACGGGGAGCTACCCCAACAGCCAGTCAACTGCTTGTTCTAGCCTGGCAAATTTTATTATCTCTATTCCCTTCACGGCCGGAATTTTTCCGCTTGCAGGCACAACAATTTTTTCAAAGCCAAGGCGATGCGCTTCTTTAATTCGCAAATCCAAAGAACTCACGGGGCGAATTTCACCGGAGAGACCTAGCTCGCCTATGACTATGCTATGAGGCGGCAAACTGATGTTGCGCGCATTGCCAACTATGGCAAGGGCAAGAGGCAAATCTATACCGGGGTCTTCTAATTTCAATCCCCCCACAACAGAGACAAAAACATCGGAATTGCTCACCTGAAGTTTTGCGAATCGCTCCAAAAGAGCGAGTATAATAGTCAGCTTTTTCGCCTCTACTCCAGCGGAAACTCTTTGGGGCATGGCATAGCTCGTTTTGCCAACCAATGCCTGAATTTCAAACAGCATTGCACGGCTGCCTTCTATGGTGCAACTAACTGCGCTGCCGGGCGAAAGCTCCCCTTCTTGCAAAAATACTTTTGAAGGATTTTGCACGGGAATAAGCCCAAGCGAGCTCATTTCAAAAACTCCAATTTCGTCTGTTGCGCCAAAGCGGTTTTTAACCGTTCTCAAAATTCTGTACTGCCCTTTTTTGTCGCCCTCAAAATATGCAACGGTATCTACCATGTGTTCCAAAATTCTCGGACCTGCTATTTGACCGTCTTTTGTCACGTGCCCTACCAATATGGTCACTGTTCCGCTGCTCTTCGCATAAACCATAAGCTTTAGCGCGCATTCCCGCAGTTGCGAAACGCTGCCGGGCGTGCCGGGCAAATCTTCGCTATATACAGTTTGAATGGAATCTATAACCATCACCTGAGGTTTTATTTTCTCTGCGCAAGCCAAAATTTTACTCAGCGAGGTTTCGCAAAACAGCATCATATCGCTGCCAGCTGCTCCAAGCCTCTCTGCCCTTAGCTTAACTTGCGCAGCGCTTTCTTCGCCGCTGACATAAAGTGCTTTGCAACCAGCAGCCGCTATTGTGGAGAGTGTTTGCAAAACAAGAGTTGATTTTCCAATGCCGGGGTCTCCGCCTATAAGTATAAGGGAACCTGTGGCCATGCCCCCTCCCAGAGTTCGGTCAAATTCTTGGTTGGCGGTGGTCAATCTCTTTGAATGTTTAGTTGGCACCTGAGATATTGGCATGGGTTCAAGTGCCTCCCCTTGCGGCATAGATGTAAGCCCTATGCCTCTGCTCTCTTTTTCAATTTCTGTTTCTACCACAAATAAACCAGAAACACCGCATTCTGGGCATTTTGAAACCTTATGCGGAAACACGCTCCCGCATTCCTCGCAGATATATTGAATGTTTTTTTTTGATGCCACTAGTCAAGGCAATATAGTAAATACAATTAACTCATATTTAAGTGCTTGGGACAAGGGAAATGGGATAAGGGACAAGATTAATTTCTATTTTATTTACAAAAATGTTTATAGAAAAGGTGTTGGAATATTTTGCGATGCTCTCGGACAGGCGCTCTAAAATAAAAATAGGGGCGTTTATAGTATTTTTGCAATTTTTAGTTTTTTTTCTGATTACCGGTTCTCAAAATCCAGAATTTTCGCACCTGAGCCTTATACCGATTATTTTATTTTCTTTTGTTTTTGGCGAACTGCCGGGGCTTTTCTTTGCAACAATCATAACCATGTGCTTTAGCCCCTTTGGAATGGATTTGAGCAAAGACGACTCTGCATTTTGGGTACTCAGAACATTCGGTTATGCTGCTGTTGCATACACCACCGGAGTTTTGGGAGGTTCCCTTCTCAATTTTACAATTTACAAGAAAAAAGTATATTTCACAGACATCTTCACGCAATTACCCAACAGGCAGGCTCTTTGCGAAAAACTTTTGGAATGCTCAAAATCACAAAGCACGGGGCATTTTGCAATAGTCGTAGTCACAGTGTCTAACAGCAAAATGCTAACAGAAATATTCGGGAACAATGTGTTAAAAAGCATATTCTATCAATTCAAAGATAGATACTCAGATATCGCAGAAAGAATATTGTCTAAAATGGATACTTATTCGCTTGGCACAAATCAAATATCTTTCTTTTTTGAAAAAAACGAAGAAGAAACTTTGGAATCAAAAGAAAAATTTGAAGGCAGCATAATAAACGCGGCAAAAAAGAATTTTTTGCACGATGGTTTTTTTGTGCATTGCGATTCCCATATTGGGCTTTACCGATTTTCTGATTTTTCTGAAATAAACTCCGGAGAACAGCCAATTAACTATGCAGAAGAAGCTGTTGATACAGCGGTGAAGCAGATGAAAGATTTGGTTGTGTACAACCCTTCTAGCCTTGTGCAAAAATCAAAATATTCAAAAGCAACAGACCTTTTGGGAGATATAGACCTTGCAATAAGAAGCCGCTGGATGTTCCTCGTTTATCAACCAAAAATAGATATCGCAACAGGAAAAATTCAATCTGTGGAAGCTCTCATAAGATGGAACCACCCTGTGAAAGGTTTTGTGCCACCTGGCATGTTTATCCCTCAGGCCGAGCAAAGCACTTTGATAGAGAACATAACAGACTTCGTTATTAAACAAGCCATTTTGCAGTTAAAGCTGTGGCAGAGAAGCGGCATAGATGTGGATATTGCCGTTAATGTTTCTACCTATAATCTGTTGCAGCCAAATTTTGTGAACAAGATTTTGAATATGCTACAAGAAAATAAATTGAATACAAAAAAATTGGAAATTGAAATAACCGAAGGTTCTTTGATAACAGATTTTCAGCACGTTTTGAATGGGCTAAAACGCCTTCACGATGCAAGCATAAAAATTGCCTTAGACGATTTTGGCACCGGATATTCATCGCTTCAATACCTGCAAAAGCTGCCCATAGATTTTTTGAAAATAGACCAGTCTTTTGTTCGCAATTTGGAAACGAGCAAACAGTCAAAAGAAATTGTGAAAGCCATAGTGGATTTAGCACACACAATAAATATAAAAACCATAGCCGAAGGAATAGAAACTATGGCAGACTATGATTATTTGAACAGCGTTGGTTGTGATATTGGGCAAGGATTTTATATGGCCAAGCCTCTTACGTCCAATGCTTTTGTTTCTTGGTATTCAGAGAATAATGGAGTTTTTAAAAAAGTTGAAAGTTGAAGAACATTTACTTGCGAAAATGAAGGAGCACGCTCTGTTTGCGGTGCTTTTGGATCCGGATTCTTCTGATGACGATGTTTTCTTGAAAACGGGGAAAATGGCTTTTGAATCCAAAGCGGATTTGATTCTAGTTGGCGGTTCTTTAGTGGGCAATGTGAATTTGCCTAAAAAAATTGAGGAATTGAAAAAGATAATAAATATTCCTGTGATTTTGTTCCCGGGCGGCTCCTCGCAGGTTGTTCAAGGTTTTGACGCTATGCTTTTCACTTGCCTTGTGAGTGGGAGAAACCCGCAATATTTAATAGATGAGCAGTTGAAAAGCGGCTTGATTGTAAAGTCCATTGACTTGGAAACACTGCCCACCGCATATATACTCATAAACAGCGGACCAGCAACCGCGGTGGAATATATTTCAAACACAAGAGCAATTCCAGCAAATAAACCAAAGATAACAATGGCTCACGCAATAGCCTCTGAGTTAATGGGAATGCGTTGGGTTTATTTAGAAGCGGGTAGCGGTGCAAGCACCCCCGTTCCGCTGGAGCATATAACTACAACGCGCGAGGCAACCAACTTGAACATAATAGTAGGGGGCGGCATAACCACTCCCCAAGATGCAAAAGCAAGGGTTAAAGCGGGGGCGAGTATGATAGTTACCGGAACAATTTGGGAAAAAAATATGGACGCAAATTTAATGAAAGAATTTGCAGAAGCGGTGCATGGCAATTAAAACCCAAAAACTATCCGTTGGTTATAAAAAACCTTTGGTGGAAAATTTATCATTTGAGATTTCTAATGGTTTAACTTGCTTAATTGGACCAAACGGAAGCGGAAAGAGCACTTTGCTAAAAACAATGGCAGGATTGATGAAACCGCTCGCAGGTTCAATTTTTATTTTTGGAAAAGATTGTTCAGAAATAAGCGGAGTGGATTTGGCAAAGCTGATAGCTTTTGTGCCAGCTAGATTCCCTGCAGAAACAAATATAAAGGTTTTTGATTTTGTTGCTCTTGGCAGAATTCCGCACACAAATGCTTTTGGGAAATTGGAAAAAAACGATTTGGAAAAAGTGAATTTTGCAATGGAGCAAGCAGAGGTTACGGACTTTGCAGAACGCAGGGTGAATAGCTTGAGCGATGGCGAAAAGCAACGCGTTACGCTCGCTAGGGCACTTGCCCAAGACACAAAAATTCTCCTTATGGACGAACCCACCGCATTTTTAGACTATGAGCACCGCGTGAAACTCTTTGAATTTTTAACAAAAACAAAAGACAAAATTAATTTGGTATCTACTCACGAGCTGGATTTGGCTGCGCGATTTACGAAAAGTATTTTGAATATTGAGGGACAAGGGATAAGGGACAAGGGACAAGAATTTATTTAGGCAATTTTATTTTTACGCAGGCTCTGCTTGCAAATGCACCTACAACGCATAAAACCGCACAGAAAATAAATGTGAATCTCCAGCTATGCATAAAATTTTCAAAATTCTCTGGAATTATCGGGGAATTGCCGATGAAAAGCGAAATAGACATCATGGCAATGGCCATGCTGAACGCCTGCCCAGAAAGCCTCATGGTTCCAACGGTCGCGGAGGCTTGGCTGATATGCTTTTTTTCAACGGAACCCATAATCACCTTTGTATTTGGGGCACCGAACAAGCCAATCCCAAGCCCTAAAAGCAAAAGCATGGGGACTATGAAAAAAATTGAACTATCAAGCCCTGCAAAAACAAGCCCAAGCAAACCAATTGCGTTCAAACTCATTCCTAGCATGGATATTTTGGAAGGTTCAAATTTATCTGCAAGCCTGCCTGCAAAAAGAGCAACTATTGACTGCACCACCGCAGACGAAACCAAAACCAGCCCAGCGGCTCTGGCATCAAAACCGCGCACAAATTGCAAATAGAGACTGAGTATAAAAAAAGAGGCCGTTGTTGCAGCATAACTGAAAAATGTTGCGGTAGATGCCAAGGTAAAAACCTTGTTGCCGCCAAACAAACGCACGTGGAATACAGGTTCTTCTTTGTGCTTTTCGTAATTGTAAAAGAATACAAACAGCAAAATTCCAACAAGCACAAGAATAAAGGCATAAATATTTGGGAACTCAGAAAACCCAAAAATAAAGCAAAACATGGCAAGCCCAAAAATCAAGGAACCTCTTTTGTCAAAACGCTTGCTGCTGTCTTCTTTCCACTCGCGCTTAATCAAAAAAGGCACGCTAATAGCTTGAGCAACGAGAATTGTTCCAGGTATGTAAAACACGCTTTCCCAGCCAAAATAATGCGTTAAAATTCCACCCAAAAAAGGTCCAACCGCAAGAGCCATATAAACAACCGCGGTCAAAACTCCCATTGCCTTGCCGCGCTCGCGCGCCTCGTAGGTAGAAGAAAGTATTGCCAAATTGGTGCCAAAAATCATCGCGCTGCCAAGCCCAGAAAATACCCTGAACACAATTAGCGAAGTAAAATCCCAAGCCCATGCGCAAGCAACAGAAGATGCCCCAAAAAGCGCAACTCCAAGCAAAAACACCTTTTTTCTGCCAAACAAATCGGCAATTTTCGCAAAAGGAATTTGAAAAATCGCCGTTGCTATTAAAAAAGCAGAAGTTACCCAACCCAGTTCTTTTGCATCCAACCCAAAAGCGTGAGCAAGCTCCGGCAATGCCAAATTAAGCGATGAGCCCATGTAGGGAACCAAGAAAGAGGTGATGCTCAGAGTGATGAGAACTGCGAATTTATTGTTTGGCATATTTCGTTGGATAATATATAAAAAAATCACATCTCGTATTAAAGAACCTTCCAATAACCGCCTTTTTCAGAACCTACTCTTTCCAACAAATTATCGCTTTTCAGTTTTTCAATATCACGCAAAATTGTCCTCTTGGTAACTCTCATAAATTTGGCTATCTCCGAAGCCGTTATTCTATTATTTTCTGCAATAAGATTTAATATTTTTCTCGCCCTATCAATATCGCTATCGGTGACATTATCGGTGACATTATCGGTGACATTATCGGTGACATTAATTTTCTCGTTGTACAAAATCACTTGAAATCCATTGGATATTTCTTCAAAGTCAGGTTCTTTTACGCCGTAGTCTTTGCAGATTTTACGAATTCGCATAATACCAGAACCGTAACGTTCTATAACATTTGCTGCCTTAAAAGCCCGGGCTATCAATTTATTACGTGATTTTGAAACATAATTGCCAGATAGCAAATCTTGAACGGTTATTCCGCCATATAATTTTCCAGGATTGTAAAATTCAATTCTGTTATCAAAAATTTTAATAATGCTTGCGGAACTATCTCTGTAATCACGGTGAACTACCATATTTACAACTATTTCGCGAATGGCATCCAATGGATAGTCAAAACGTTCTGTATGCTGTGGCTCGCCTGTGATAATGTACTCAATTTTTAAATGTTTTTTGATAAATGCGATTATATCATCCACTTCTTGAAATAAATCTGAATTGAGTGAAATAGAATCAATAATTGCAGTATCGCTTTTAAAACGTCCTACTTGTACATCGCTTATTGCACAATAATCTTTTGCAAATAAAAGATAAGCTCCGAAAGTGATTTTGCTACTGCGTAAAATTTCCATTTTGTTTAAAATTTTCGTATTAGACAATCCAGCTTGCCGAATGCCTTCTTCTCGTTTTATTTTGTTTATAAATTTTGTAATTTTTTCTTTAGATAAATCAGCTTCGGAATGATTTGGGTCTGTATAAAAATCCCAGCTTGAATTTATAGTCTTCAAATGTTCGTTTGCAATTTCATCTATGCTCAGCAAATGATTTGAGCTGCTTACTCGCTTGTAATATTTTCCTCTTACTGAAACTGGTTTTATTGGATATTCTGGAACAGACAATAATACTGCGGTTTTATTTTCAAGTACCATTATTTCTGTGTCGGGAATTATTTGCGGACTGGTTTTACTTTTTATCTCATTAACCCAATTTTGAACAGATTCTTTCCCAATGGTTATCCCTTGTATTTTTCCTTTATCGGAAACTCCGATATAAACCGTTCCGCCTTTTGCATTTGAAAAAGCCACAAGAGTTTCTATAACCTCTTTGTCAAAAGAGGGTTTGAACTCTGCCGTTTGGCTTTCTTTTGTGGGTAACTTTGGCATAGCAACCTTGCTGGGATAAATATAGAAAAATCTGCCTAATGCAAATGCTCATCTTTTTCATTTTTGAAAAAGCCATCTGTTAAATGGTAAAGCCGCGGTTTTAATTCTAAAAACTCCTTGATAAATTCCATAGGTTTTTTCTTCAGAGAATTTGCTGCACACACCGCATGTCCAAAATCAAAGCAAAATTCAACGCCGAGTTTTTCCATTAAAAATTTAATTTCCTCCGGTTTTGTGCCGAGGCAGGGGCTGCCGTCTAAGGCTATAATCTCTGCTTTTCTGTTTTTTCATCATTTGACTTCATAAAATCATTCCAAATCTCCACCGTTTCTTTTTAAAATGTTATCCATATCTTCTATTACATATATTATATTCTCCAAATGTTCAGTTTCGTAATGTTTATCCAAAAAATCCATTACACCAAATTCCCGCAATTTAGGAAACACTATATCAGGAGTTAAATTTTTGGATTTCGCGTAGCGGCTAATGGCAAAAGAAAGCCAATACGCCTTGCTTGCATTGTTACGCTTTTGTTGCTGCATAAGTGGTAATATAGAAAGATAAATTTTCTACATTTCTTCTATGCGCAAGTTACATCAAAATCAAATTTTGGATTTACTTAAAACTCTAGACAAGGTTATAGACGAAATAAAGCGTTTGTTGAAGAATAATCTAATTCCAGCGGCAATCAATCTTTTGGCGGATTGCCAAGATAGTGCCATCAATGCTTGCGGATTTATAAGGGAAATGCACAGCGAAGGCACAAAAACCGGAGGCTTGCTCATAGAATTTTCTGAACTGCTTTACAAGGCAAGCACAGAAATAAACAACGAGAAAAACCCAAACAAGTTCGCGGATAAATTCAAAGACAAACTGCGCATTATTAAAAACAGCGTGAATAATGAATTAAAACCGAATAAAATTGAGATTGCTTTTTTCCCTTACAAAGCCTCCATGTGGGATTGCCTTGAAAGCATTTACCTCGCCGCAAAAGACGACCCCGCTTGCGATGCTTATGTTGTGCCCATTCCCTACTACGACCGTTTGCCTGGCGGTGCATTTGGGCAAATGCACTATGAGGGCAGAGAATACCCAAGCGATATTCCAGTTGTGGATTGGCAAGCCTACAATGTGGAGGAGCGCAAACCCGATGTTATTTTTGTGCATAATCCCTATGACGATAGCAATTATGTAACGAGCATTCATCCGAATTTTTATTGCAAGAGGCTGAAGAATTTAACCGATTGCTTGGTATATGTGCCGTATTTTGTGTGTGCAGGAGACGAAGTTCAGGAACATTTTTGCGCATTGCCGGGCACTATATATGCGCACAAGGTGATTGTGCAATCGGAGGGCATAAGGCAAAGTTATATTAAACATTTCAGGCAATTCGAGAAAAACAATAATTGCCGAGCGGTATTTGGCAAGCCAGAAGATAAATTCGTGGCACTTGGCTCTCCAAAATTTGACAAGGCTATAAATTCCAAACCGGAAAACTTTGCACTCCCGTCAGAATGGCAGCGATTGATTATGAAACCAGACGGCACAAAGAAGAAGGTATTTTTTTACAACACAACCATAGGTGCAATTTTGGAAGGCAATGAAAAATATTTGCAAAAAATTCGCCATGTTTTGGATGTTTTTCGTGGTGCACAAGATGTGGTTTTATTGTGGCGCCCGCATCCGCTGAACGAGGCAACCTTTCAATCTATGCGCCCCAGATTGCTTGTTGAATATGAGCAAATAATAGCAGATTACAAGCGTGAAGGCTGGGGCATTTTTGACAGCAGTTCTGATTTGCACCGTGCCATTGCGTGGAGCGATGTGTATTACGGAGATGTAAGTTCGGTGATTGCGATGTTCGATGCTGTGGGAAAGCCGGTGGTGGTGCAGAATGTGGAGGTGAGGGAAGGTTTTGGGAATAAGGCGTTTTTTTGGTGGATTGTCGCTGATGGAAATGATATTTGGTTTTGTGCTGCTCGTTTTAATGCGTTATTCAAAATGAGCAAGGAAACTTGGGAACCAGAGTACATTGGCAGTTTCCCTTCTTTACATGAACATTCAATATATACTGTAAGAATTTTGCATAACGAAAATTTATATTGTATTTCAGCTAATATAGGCGAGTTTGCAGAATATGATATTCAGAAAAATACTATGTCTTTAATTAAGTACGAGCGTGCAGAATATAATAAAAATGATACTTATGATTTTCGGACGGCTATAAATTACGATAAGTATCTATTTTTTATGCCGCATTCTTATAAAGCAATTATGCGTTTTAACGCTGAAACAAAGGAATTTGTTTTTTTTGACGATTGGCTTGAACCTTTAAGTAGATTAATTACGGATGAAAAAGATCCCTTCTTTAATACACCTCTTAGAATAACCGAAAATACCATTATGCTCTCATCTTATAGAGCAAATGCTGTGGTAGAATTCAATATGGAAACTCTTAAATCCAAGGTTTATGAAGTTGGTCAAAAAGGTGATCTGTATAATAATATATGTTTTGATGGAAAAGATTATTGGCTTTCTCTATGGAATAGAAACTCTATTATAAAATGGAATCCTGATATTGGTGTTATAAAAGAATTCACAAATATTGCAGAGGGAAGTTTCTATGAAAATCGTTGTTGTTTTTCTGCTATATTTTGCGAAGGATATGTTTGGTTGATCCCCCATTATTCAAAGCAAGTATTTAAGATAAATGTTAAAACAGATGAAGTTTCTAAGGTAGAAGGACTTGAACCAAATTTTATTGAAGGTGAATCTAGGATACATCCAGCCGCATACTTTAGTGCACAAAATATTGGCAATATAATTTATGCTTATACTGGTAGAGATGGTACTTTTATAGAATATGATTGCAAAACGCAAAAGAAACGGGAAAAAATAATAAAATATTCACCGTCCGTGATGGAAAAAATAAAACCGCTCCGTCAGAAGTTTTTTCTTTACAAAGATATGGCAAAATGTCAAAAGGTAACGGATTGTTATTATTATGAACAACCTATGTTTGCATTGTCTGATTATATCAACTGTGAAATAAATGATTGTAATTCTATTAAAAAGCAGCTTTTTAGCAAAATGAATAGCAATGCGGATGGCACGGCTGGGAAAATGATATTTGATTTTTTAAAGAGAAATGTCCATTGCTACTGAACACTATTGTCCATTGCCACTGAACAGATTTTTCTATATTTGACATTATGATACAACAGGAAACCATTCATCAGGTTATAGAAACCCAAAAAGGCAAGCTGCGAGCCAATTCGGGTAGTTTAGAAAGAGAATTGCTCTCTGCATTGCCAAATTTGAATTCTCACGCATTGATAATTTCAGGCATTCGCCGTTGCGGAAAAAAGCCTTTGGATTTTCTATCTTACCTCTAATGCCTCAAAAATACTTCAACATAGCAGGTCCCTGTAATTCAAGCCAACATTATATGCTTGACCCTTTGCGAGGCATTGGCAAAGAATTGAGTGATTTAATAGAACAAGAACAATATTTCGTTATCCACGCCTCTAGGCAGAGCGGAAAGACTACCCTCTTATTGGAGCTTGCGGATAAAATAAACGCTGAAGGCAAATACCACGCTTTGTATTGCTCGCTAGAATGTTTGCAAGGAGTTACAGCTATAGAGAGAGGTATTCCATCTATTGTGCGGAAAATAAAATCCGAACTGGAAATTCAAAATTTTCCGAGCGGATTTGCAAAGAATGCGGATTTTGAAAATATAGATGGCTTGCTTTACCAATCTTTTATTTCCTATTGCCGTTCTTTGGATAAGCCTTTGGTCATATTTTTTGATGAAGCGGATTGCCTCAGCAACGGAACTCTGATTTCATTTCTAAGGCAGCTTAGGAATGGCTTTGTGTCTAGGGCAAGAACTCTTTTTGTTCACAGCATTGCACTGGTAGGAATGCGCAATATAAGAGACTACAAAGCAAGAATCAGAAGTGATAGCGAAACGCTAGGCAGTTCAAGCCCCTTCAACATTGTGACTGAAAGTTTGAATTTAAGAAATTTCGCGAAAGAAGACGTGAGCAAGCTTTATGCACAGCACACGCAAGAAACGGGACAGATTTTTGAGCCACAGGTAGCGGATTATATTTTTGAACAAACTCAAGGGCAACCTTGGCTGGTAAATGCCATAGCAAGAGAATGTGTGGAAAAAATCTGCAAAAAAGATTATGCCATTCCCATAACAAGCGAAATGGCTAAAACCGCCATAAACAACATAATTTTAGCTAGGGGAACGCATTTTGACAGTTTAATGGAGAGGTTAAAGGAAAATAGGGTTCGCAATATAATAGAACCGCTTATACTAGGTGAAGCGTTTATAGATAAAAGTTCTGATGATTATCTATATACCAGAGATTTGGGGTTGATAAAAGATTCCGAAAATGGTGTTGTTGAACCAGCGAACCCAATTTACGCCGAAGTGATAGTGAGAGCCTTGAATTATTCCTTGCAAGATAGCATAAAACTTGAAAGACCAGATGATAATTTGCCAAAGTATGTGAAAGGTGATAAAATAGATATAGATACGCTGTTACGCGAATTTCAATTTTTTTGGCGAGAAAACAGTGAAATATGGATAAAGCGTTATAAAGAGAATTTCTACCAGTACGATGAAGCTGCTCCTCATTTGGTTATACAGGCTTTTTTGCAGAGGGTTCTCAACGGTGGTGGTAGTATATCTAGGGAAATGGCTTTGGGTAAAAAGCGAGCTGATATTTGCATTGAATGGCAAGGACAAAAATATCCAATTGAACTCAAAATATTAAAGAATGCTCAAACCATTCCAGAAGGTTTGGTTCAGCTTTCCGCCTATATGGAGAGGTGCGGAACGGAAAAAGGTTGGCTTGTTGTTTTTGACAGGGATACGAGCAAGAGCTGGGAAGAGAAATTGTATATTAAGGAGTGTGATAAGATAACTGTTTTTGGGTGCTGATCTGTACCAATATGCTAAATTAAGCATTTAAATTTAAGTTTGTAAATATTTTGCATCTTCCAAAAAATCATCTAAATTATCTTTAAAATCGTGTTTTGCCTCGTCTGTGATTTTTGAATTTGGGGGAATTAAGCTCAGAAATTCTTTTATTGGAAAATCACCTTTGCCATAATGCAAATGCTCATCTTTTTCATTTTTAAAAAAGCCATCTGTTAAATGGTAAAGTCGCGGTTTTAATTTCAAAAATTCCTTGATAAATTCCATAGGTTCTTTTTTCAGAGAATTTGCCGCACACACCGCATGACCAAAATCAAAGCAAAATTCAACGCCGAGTTTTTCCATTAAAAACTTAATTTCCTCTGGTTTTGCTCCGAGGCATGGGTTGCCATTTAAGTCTATAACTGGCTTATTTTCTATCAAAAAACGATTATCCACAAAAGGTGAATATTGGCGAACGGTCTCGTTTAAATTGCCAATCACACCTGGGTGAAAAATTATCCATTCGGCATTCAATGAGTTAGCGAACTCAAAAGCCTCTTTTATTTTTTCTGCATTTTCAACTTCCTTTTCTTTCAAGGACGGATTCATTCCGTGCCCGGAATGCGGTGCGTGAATAATGAAAGGTATTTTGAATTGTTTCCAAAAATCTATTGTGTTTTTATAAGTGTTTGGAATCGCCAACAGTTCAATATACTGAAAGACTTTTTTTTGCCATAAATCATTTATGGCATTCTCATAAGAAGAATTGGGGCTACCGAGTTTTAAGCCTAGGTTCATATATTATCCTTAATCATACTTTCACCCTCCAAGACCCACCCTTATCTGCACCCACACGCTCAATTAAGCCTTTGGCTTTGAGCTTTTCTAAATATCTATGTATAGTCATTCTTGACACAGATAATTTTTCTGCTATTTCTGTTGTTGAAATGTGGTTATTCTTATTAATTAAATCAATTATTTCATTTTCTGTAACATTTTCTGTAACATTTTCTGTAACATTTTCTGTAACATTTTCTGTGCCTTTCTTTAAAGTTTTCTTTGAGTTTTTACTTAACATAAAAGTTACTTTTGTTTTATCTATAGTGGTTTCAAATAAAACTTTTTCGTTAGAAAATTCTTCCCATGATAATATTTTATCAATACCATAACCAGCAGTTTCGCACAATTTTGCGCAACGGAATAACTTTGCTAAAACAGGATTTCTAGGCAAAGAAACATCTTCTTTCATAAGTTCTTTAATAGGTCTCGGCAGTGAACCGGGATTTTCAAATTCAATTCTGTTGGTAAAAATTCTTATTCTCGGTTTCATAGGGCTAAAATAATCGCTGTGTATTAGTAAATTAACAAGCCCTTCTCTTAAAGCATTGGTTTGTTTATTATCCTCTTTGCCAATACCCATGTGTCCTATATGCAATGGATTATTTGCGTAAATTTGTAACCTTTGGAATAGAGCAAAATAGTATTCCCATAGATTTTCTTGTTCTTGAATACGAAATGTGTATCTTAATTCGGCATTGGAATAATCTAACCCTGGTATTTCTAAATAATCAATCCTAAAATCTGGAAATCTATCTTGAATTTCCTCATTCTTTCCCAAAAATAATAGACCTCCATAAGTTAGCTTTCCGTTTTTTGTAATTTGCAATTTATGGTTAAAATCTTTATCGCTTAATGAATTGTATTTAAGCTCAGGAACTATTCGTTTTAAATAATCCCGAAAACTTCTGTAAGAGTTTTTATTTAATGATTTTAAAGTAGTGCCTTCAACTATTTTACCAGACATTGAACCAAAGGCTTGGTCCCTATATAGAGCATTTATTTCTTGTTCAGATGCGTGTTGGTCTCCGCTCGCCGCTCTGATAAATGTATTTTGCAAAGAATTGAAATATACAGGTTTTTTCTCTGCTGAAGGTATATAAAACGCAATTACCACTTTATTTTCAATCTTATATTTTTTGCATATTGGCGAAATTACAATGTTAAATTTATTTTTTGACCGTAATACATTTACAAAATCTTGCTCTATTTTGTCTGCTTTCTCAACTCCTATAATTTCAAAATTCTTCTTACGTTGAGCCACTCCCAAAACAATCCAACCGCCAGCAGAATTTGCAAATGCAGAAACAGTTTCCCAAATATTTTTAGGAAGCTCGGAACGGGCTTCTTTGACTTCAAAGTCGTCCCATTCTATATCTTGCAGTTTTTGCAATAGTTCGGTTTTGTTCACAAGGTGAATATAGAAATTATTTTTTTATCTTTTTCAAAAATATCTCTATCGTATCATTGTAATCTATTAAATCTTTATAAGGCTCTAAATCTTTACATAGGTGGAATGTCCCGTTGCCAATTTGTTTTTTTGGCTTTATTTTGTTGTTTTTTATATTGTTCCAATTTTCAATAAAAAGAAACTGTATCTTTTCGTTTGATTTTTGATAGCTACTAGCCAAAGTTTCAACTTTAAAATCATATTTTATCTCTTCTTGAACAAGTATATTACCAGTATCTATTCCACTATCAATTTCATGGATTGTAACTCCGCACGGCGTGTTTTCTATAAAGCTCCAAATATTTGGACTTGCCCCTCTATTGTAAGGTAAATAGGATATATGCAAATTTATAATTTTATGAGGCAATAATTTAATCAACTCGGGCTTTATAATAGTTTTATAATTATAGCTTATTATAAAATCAATATCATTTTGCTCAATATATAAATGATTTATTTTTTCCTTATATAGTATAACCTTTTCACCTTTATCTTTCAACCAATTATATAGAGGCAATGATATTTCATTATTTGTTAAAAATAAGATCTTCATGCTGCATACCTCCTGCAGTATGAAAGATGTATTTTAACCTTTATTAGTTGGCTGCGGGGGGGGGGGGGGGGGGGGGGGGGGGGGGGCAGACCCTAGAATATTCTAGTATATTAAATGGGGGATGCAAAATATGTTCCTCAGCAACTTTAATTCCCATTGTTCCAGATTTAGTGCAATGATAATCTTTAATATGCTCACCACTTAAAAGCTGTAACCACCATATAGCATCTTGAAATCCCATTTGATGCCGAAATGCAACTGTACTTGATATGCGAGGATTAATTTCAAATACATAATACGAATCATTGAAGTAACGTAATTGAATGTTTATAGAACCTTTAAGATGAAAAATATTGGATATAGTATGAGCTATATTATCTAATTTTGTATCTTGTGCTATTTCTACAAATACGCTCATATTTCCCATTCCCAATCGCCTGCGAAATGAAATAGTACGAGTTGTTTGCCCATCTGAGAATACTCCAACTGTAAATTCTTGTTCTTCTGTTCCGATATATTTTTGTATTACGGGTGAAGGTATATTTTTAAGCACGCTTTTCAGTTCATCATAGTTATTTATTTTTACTACACTTGCCGACCCACGTCCAAAATCAGGTTTCACAATTAGTGGATATTCTAATATATCGGGTAAATCCGATGGTAGGTAGGTATCGGGAACACAAATTCCGTTGTTCTTCAAAAACAATGCCGTTTTATATTTGCTTGTAGCAATATCCAAAATTTGTTCATTATTGATAACTAATAAAATATTATTGTCATTAAAAAATATTCTATGTTTATTTGCAATAAGAATTTCGGGTTCAGTAGTAGGAAAAAAATGTGTTATTTTATGTTCTAAACAAATGGCTTGAATAGCGAGCCAATAATTTTCATCTTCATATCTTGGTATAATAAAATGCTTTTCAAATTTATTCAAATATGGAATTATAGATTTGATGTCACAACTGAATAAAACAGCTTCTGACATTTCTGATAAAATACATTTTACAATTCCAGTAGCAACATCGCCACCAGTTCCAGTAATTAAAATTCTTTTCAAAATTTATTTCCTCCTCTTTTTAATACGTTAAATAAATAAAGATTTTCAGGATTTTTTTCGGTTATTTCCGTAACCAGCAAAGACAAATCAAAATTAACGCAATTGTATTCTACTTCTCCTGCAATAAAATCAACGATGCAATAAGAAAACCCTTTGCCATCACGAGGTTGCCCAAGCGAACCTGGATTTACTATCCTACAGTTTTCAGCATACAAGCGAATCATTTGATAGTGAGTGTGCCCAATAAAAAGAAAGTCATACGGCAAAGGTTCTATATTCAATACAGTATCTGGATAAATTCTGCCAGATAATGGAGATTTTGGTGAACCATGAAGCATAGAGATATTAAAATTACCAATTTTCATAGTAATAACTTCTGGTAGGGATTTAATATATTCAACTATTTCAATATCTTCTGCTGTATGCTGTTTTGTACTATTAACTGATGTATCAAGAAGAAACTGGTCGTGATTTCCGCGAACCGCATAAAAATTAGGTAGTTGTTTAATTATTTTTACAATTTTTGCTGCTTGATAATAGTAGCCTGTCAAATCCCCACAGAATAAATATCCTTCAATATTTTCAGAAGCCAATTCATTCATCATTGCCTCAAATGCGTAAAAATTGCCATGTATATCAGAAAATAAAGCGTATTTCATTTTTTCTCACTAAGATTTTCATTGAAGTAATTTAATCCATAGATCCCTTTTTAAACACTCCTATAATTACTCTTCCTAAACCCATTTCACCAAAAACTCTAAAGAGTTCAATCGTTTTTTGGGGGGATATATTATGAAATATATTTTCTTGCACAACTCTTGCGAAATGACACGATTTTCCAACATTTTTATTTTCAAAATAGTTGGTATTAGGGTTTAACGCACTAAATTCAACCAATTGATCGCTTAAAATATCCAAACAGTTCAAACCTACAGATTTGCATAGATTCATCAAACCATTTTTGTTGAAATATGATATATGGTCAAGTGGCGCAACCCAATGAGCCTTTTTTATAATCCCATGTTCCCAAAAATATTTTTGCAATACATTAAAGTCATTCGGTACCTTTATAATAACAATACCATTTTCTTTTAATAATTTATAAACTTGTTCTAATAAACGTTTTGGATCCGTTACATGCTCCAATAAATTATCCATATTTATAATATCAAAATATTTGGAATTTTCTATCAAATTGTTAATATTATCATATATATCTCCAAGCATAACATAATCCAACATATCATTATTTTTACTTTTAATTCCAGCAGAACTATAATCAAGCCCTAGTACGTTAAACCCATTTTTTTTAAAAAATGCAATGGCATAACCTTCCCCACAGCCAATGTCTAAAAAAGAATAGGGAGGTTGGTGAGTAATTGCAGAAAAATGTTCATTTATAAGTAAAAGTTTCTGTTCTAATTTTGCTCTAAAATAATTAAGTTCATCTTCTGTATAACTGAGTTCATAACTACCTTTGGCTTCTTGAAAATATTTTTCTCTATAATAATTCTCACGTTCTTCATCGCTTGGCAATTTTTTAAGTGTATAAAACCCAAATTCATTTTTATATACATCGTTATAAATATCTATCATCTTAATTTCCCTCCGTTATAGGTTGTCCTTTTTTATATTCTTGTTCGGATAAACTGTTTAAAAGTTTATCATAATATTTCGGTTTTAACCCCTGACCAGGGCGAATGCAACGCACATTCTCTTTGGTAAAAGCCTCTCCCTTTTTTATATCCTTCACCGCAAATACTGAACGCCGGAATACTTTAGAAGCTTTTTCTGTTTCCGTTAATTCATAATTAACTCTTCCGCGAATTTTTGCTGCTTCATTTACATCTTTAACCATTGTAGAAAATTCGTGCGGTTCCATGGAAAATTCGCTATCGGGATTTTTTATGGCACGGCTAAGACAAAAATGCTTTTCAATCAAGCACGCTCCAAGAGAAGTACCTACAACTGCGGCAAGCGAACCCATTGAATGGTCCGATAAGCCAACTCTAACGCCAAAACGAGAAATCATATCAGGGATAGTCAGCAAATTCATATCTTCAAAATTAGCGGGATATTCGCTGGTGCATTTAAGCAAAATAATTTGCTCTTTGGAAAGCCCTTCACCTATCATAGCATCCACAGCTTCGCCAATTTCCTCTTCACTGCCCATGCCACAAGAAACAATCATCGGCTTGCCTTTGCGAGCAACGTGTTTAAGCAAGGGTATATGAACAAGTTCAAAAGAGGCAATTTTATACGCCTCTACTCCCAATTTTTCCAAAAAGTCCGCAGCATCTTCGTCAAAAGGAGTTGAAAGAAAATCTATTCCAACTTTTTCGCACTCGGTTTTTATTTTTGCCTGCCACGAATAGGGCGTTGCGGCTTCGGTGTAAAGTTTATACAGATTATAGCCGTCCCATAATCCGCCTTTTATGCGAAAATAATCGTTATCGCAGTCAATAGTTATGCTATCGGCGGTATATGTTTGAATCTTCAAGCAATCCGCGCCAGCATCTTTAGCCGCTCGCACTATCTTGAAAGCGTTTTCAATATCGCCAGCGTGATTTGCAGACATCTCTGCGATAGTATAAACTTCATTATTTTTTTTGAATAAATTCATTATAACTCCTTAACTGCACAAATAACTCTATCAATATCAGAATCTGTCATTTTTGGATATAAAGGCAAACTCAAGGCTTTTTGGTAATATGCGGTTGCAATAGGGAAATGTTCTGGATTATATATACCGAAATTTTTTGTGTAATATGGCTGGCTATTAACAGGAATATAATGTACCTGCGTTCCTATTCCTTTTTCTTTTAATTCTTGCATAACATTCTGCCGAGGTTTGGCTATTTTTTCAAAATCTATTTGCAAAACATATAGATGAAAACAGCTGCTATTTTTATTTTCCTCGTAAGGAATTGTCAAATGGGGAATTTTCTCAAATGCCTCGTTGTATTTTTTTACTATTTCTCTTCGGCGTTCTTTGAATGACTGGAGCTTTGAAAGCTGGCTTTTTCCAAGGGCGGCTTGAATATCCGTTAAACGGGCATTTGTGCCAAAGCTTTGCATTTCATAATACCAAGTTCCGGGATTTTGGCTTAATTCATTTGCATTTTTTGTTATGCCAATAGTTCTCAACTTCAATAGTTTTTTATATATCTGTTCATCGTTTGTTGTGATAGCTCCGCCTTCACCGCTGGTTATTGTTTTTACAGGGTGAAAAGAAAACACAGTAATATCAGCTTTGTGACAACAGCCAATAGGCATTCCGTCTCCGTAAAAAGAGCCTATTGCATGGGCTGCATCTTCTATAATATAAAGATTATGTTTATCTGCGATGTTTTTTATTGCCTCTATATCCACTGCTTGCCCTGCAAAATCAACGGGAATTAAAATTTTTGTTTTTTGTGTGATTTTCTTTTCTATTTCTGTAGGAGAAATATTGTATGTTTTGGAATCTATATCTGCAAAAACTGGAATAAGGTTATTGCTCACTATGCAGTTTGCGCTTGCAACAAAAGTAATGGGGGTTGTTATCCCTTCCGCTCCGCTTTCAAGTTCCAAAGCGGCAACCGCTATATGCAACCCAACAGTTGCATTAGAAACCGCTATGCAAAATTTCGCTCCTGTTATCTTTTTTATTTCATTTTCAAATCCTTCTATCGCCGGACCTTGGGTTAAATAATCAGATGCCAAAACAGCATTTACGGCGGCAATATCTGCCTCATCTATCCATTGCCTGCCGTAGGGGATTAATTCCATTGTTGGAATATAGAAAAATATCATTTAAAAATTTCAAAATATTTCTACAGATAAAGTTAAATTTTATCTTGTTCGCATAAAAATATTCATTTCTATACCTTTCCCAAAGTTTTTGCATATATTCATTCTTTTTTATTTCCAAAATTATTTTACGATAATTAGTTAAAATCTCTACTGTTCCTCTTCTCTTTGCTGTAGCAATCAAAGCTTTATTAGAAAGTTCCAT
>Ga0268262_10000759_pt1 | contig 41925 bp, 31 predicted proteins | sample TergutNc150P3_FD_190354 | JGI IMG/M metagenome (GOLD analysis project Ga0268262, IMG submission 190354) | Nasutitermes corniger P3 segment gut microbial community from laboratory colony in Florida, USA - Nc150 P3 (SPAdes) (version 2) | ecosystem: Host-associated > Arthropoda: Insects >...
CCAGCCTTCAAGTAATTTCGCTTTCTCTTCGCTGCTGTAGTTCATATCTACCTCCGTTAATTATTATTTACGGAAGTTTATACCGATTTTTCCTTCTGACGGTAGATGTGGTTCTTTTGACGGTTACTGTTGTTTCGTGTGTTTCTTGGTTAAATTTTTTCTCCAAAAGTGTATAATAGCGTCATGAAGTCAAAAGACCAGCGAATTTCCGAGTTGGAAGGTTTAATACAAAAACATCAGGCTCTTTATTACAACGGGGAAGCGGAAATCTCCGATGGGGAATTTGACCTGCTCTGGGACGAGTTAAAGGCTCTGGCTCCGGACAGCGCCGTGTTGAAAAAGGTAGGGACTGGCCCCGATGTTGACGGCTTCCCAAAGGCTCGCCATTTGATTCCTATGGGAAGCCAGGAAAAGGCTTCCAACCCGCAGGAATTTCTTGCATGGGCTGAAAAAATGGGGCTGGAGACGGAAAAAGACACTTCGTTAACCGATAAAAATAACAAGTTAACAAAAAAGTTTATCGTTCAATATAAATTAGACGGCGCAAGCCTTGAGTTGCAGTACGAAAAGGGCAAACTAATCCGGGCCGTAACCCGCGGAGACGGAATTATAGGCGACGAGATAACCGATAACGCGCGGCGCATGGGCGGCGTTGTTCAAAAAATGGAAGTTTCATTTACGGGCGGCGTTAGGGGCGAGGTTATTATGACCCACGACGTCTGGAAAGGCAAATACCCGACCAAGGCAAACTGCCGCAATGCCGCCAACGGGCTAATGCGCCGCAAAGACGGCGAAGGCTGCGAGGACTTGGAAGTCATTGTTTATGACGCTTCCGCTACAGATGACGACAGGTTTTTCAAGGACGAACTGCAAAAACTCAAATGGCTGGAACAGCGCGGCTTTAAAACCACGGAAACAAAGACCTTTACCGCGGCTAAGGAAATAATCGCCTACAGGGAAAAAACAGCCGCCGAAAGGGAAAAGCTTCCCTTTGACATAGACGGCCTTGTGGTAAAGGACATAGAGACGGACATGTCCGACCTCCGCAAGGCCCGCCCCGAAAAGCAGATTGCCTTTAAGTTTGAGCTGGAAACGGCGTTCAGCGTTTTGCGTGAAGTTGTTTGGAGCGAGTCGGGGGCGACATACACGCCAATAGGCGTAGTCGATCCTGTGCGCCTAGCGGGAACTACGGTAAAAAGGGCTAACCTTAACAACCCCGACATGATCCGCTCTATGGGCCTAAAAATCGGCTCAACCGTATCTGTCGTAAAACGGGGGGAGATAATCCCCAAGATCGAAGGGCTTGCGCCTGTCCCGTCCAAGGAAAAGACGCAGGAAATTGAATTTCCTAAAATTTGCGGCGTGTGCAATACCGCCCTGGTTGACGCGGGAACGCGGCTTTACTGCCCGAACCCGGCCTGCCCAAAGCGTCTCTTGCACAGGCTTGAAAAATGGGTGTCGGTACTTGATATACGGGAATTGGGGGAAAAACTGCTCCGCCAATTATTTGAAAAAAACAGGGTAAGGCGAATTGATGAGTTGTATACATTGACGACGGAGGAACTTGCCGAATACGACAGAATGGGCGAACTTTCCGCCGCGAAAGTAATCCGCCACATACAGACAAAACGCGAGCTTTCCCTAGCCGCTTTTACGGCAGGTTTTGACATGGAAGGAGTCGCCGAAACCACAATGGAAAAAATCGCCGCAGCGGGTTTCGACACCCTGAAAAAACTCCGCGCTGCGTCCGTGGCGGATCTTGCCGCCGTCTACGGTCTTGGGGAAATAACCGCTTCCGTAATCGTAGACGGTCTTAAAGAATGTGCCGCCGAAATGGACGCCGTCTTAAAGACTAAAATTATCTCGATAGCCCCGCCGCCCTCGGAAGAGTCCCGTCCCATGCGCGGCTTGTCTTTCTGTTTCACCGGAGAACTAAAGTCCATGAAAAGAGGAGAGGCGGAAGAGAAAATAAAAGCCCTTGGCGCTCAGGCAAAATCCTCGGTAGTAAAGGGTCTTTCCTATCTGGTAACAAACGATCCCGCCTCCGGCTCCTCCAAGAACAAAAAAGCCAAAGAGCTGGGAGTAAAAATTATCAACGAAGATGGATTTCTGGCTTTACTTTCGAATAAACCGGAAAAAAACGCGTCCGCTCAAGGCGAATTGTTTTAAAATATTTCCCTTTAAATCTCACAAAGGCACAAAGAGCACAAAGATCACAAAGAATATTTTAAGGTTATTGTATGAAAGATTTGCTTGATAACCTCACGATAAGCTTGCGGACAAAAACCCTAAATTCTTCCTTTGTGTTCTTTGTGCCTTTGTGTCTTTGTGTGAGGTCTTCGCGTTCTTAATTAATTCAGTACCACTTTTCCATAGCCTGAAACTTCTCGCGTACGTTCTGCAGCAAAGTAAGCTCGCGGTTGATGGTTTTGCCGTAATTCAGAGTGCCTTCTTCTATTCTGAAAACTTCGTCTTCCCAGAATTGAACTTTCTGTAAATTAATCCACCTGAAACGTTTATCGTTGGCCTTTTCATACCACTTTAACGCTTCGTCCCAGTAATACAGGGCGGCGCGGTAGAAGGTTTCCGCTATTTCAAGGCTTTCGAGGTTTTGTTCCTTCCACGGGGCGTTGTAAAAATAGGCCTTGCGCTTGTTCCATTTGTTTCCTAAATACATGTGCTGTTCGATAAGTTTAATGTTTATGTGCATGTTAAAAAGATAGCGGTATTTTTCCCATTGAACCTCGTTCTCTATAAGGGCGAGCGCGTAAAGCGGGTTTGCGAAATCCGCCTTCAGGGCCTGTTCCAGCCAGTAGATGTTTTCCATGGTATCGTCGGGATACTGGATGTGGTGGATGTGATAAAGTTTGTAGTACTGTTCTTTGTAGGTGACAAAGTAGCTGTTTACAGGCAGGGAAACCGCGACAAAAATTAAAAGAAAAGCCGTCTTAAAAATATTCTTCACTATGCGTTAAATATCGGCATTTGGGAGATTATGCTCCATACTTTGTCGGCGACTTCTTTCGCGGTAAGACACGCGTCTACTGTTTCTACCCTGACGCCAAGATTCGCGTAGAAGCCAAGCAGGGATTTGTACTTTTCGCGAACCTTAATTTGAAATTCGCGGTATTCGTAAATTTCAAGGGAGGCGCGGTTTTTCATGCGTTCAAGGGCGATTTCAGGCTCAATATCAAGAAAAATCAGAGTTTCCGGAGCGGGAAAGCGGGAATTCAGGCTTGCCGGCAGTTCGTCTCCGCATTCAATACCCTGATAAACCAAAGAAGACAGGACATATCTGTCGCTTATGACCAATTCGCCGTTGTTAGCGTGCTCTAAAATGCCGTCTTTCCCGAAAATATGCTCGTTTCTGTCCGCTGCAAAGAGCATAGCGAGTGTTTGAGGGGCAAGAGGGACCTTTTTTGTAAGGGCGGCGCGGATAATTTGGCCTATTTGCCCGTCGGTAGGCTCAAAAGTGGGGAAAAAACAAGGTTTACCGGATTTTTTTAAATGTTCCGACAACATAGACAACTGGGTAGTCGTTCCGCTGCCGTCGCCGCCTTCAAATACCGCAAAGTTAGGGATTATTTCCATATTTCAGCTATGAACATTAACATAAAAGAAGAGAAAATACAATGAATATGCGTAAAAAACGATACTTTTCTCCGATAATAATGTTATAGTAATATAGAAAGTAAATAAAAGTCAGGACAAACTATTGATAAAGACGCAGACTCGTGAAATTTATATTAAAATTCTCGTTTTTACAGGATTAATCGCCATATCTATCCTTGCCATGCGTCCTGTTCATTCTGCGCTTACCGCGGCAATGAGCCATATTCGCACAAATTTCATAGAAAAGATAGAATCCCTTACGGGCATTGAAATAAAGTATTCATCAATACGTCCTAACTTTTTTGGTTCTTTCGACATTAGAAATTTGTCCTTAATTAAAAACAACAAGCCGTTTCTTTCCGTATCCAGAGTCAGAATTTCATTTTCCCTGCTGGAATTATTAAAAGGAAAAAAGGCGGTTTTTCACGGCATAAGGCTTGAGCGTCCCTCTATCACGCTTGATTTACAGGAAGACAAGGATACTTTTAAATTCCTGGCGTCATTGAAGAACGATGAAAAGAAAACCAACAAGGAAGTTCTAAGCCAAGTCGCCCAGTTTTTTCCCGGAAAGACGGATCTGCGCATCAGGGATTGTTTTATCGCCATAACGGACCGCGCGGGAAAATACCAAATTCAAAATATGAATATTGACGTTACGGGCAACGGCGAGCAGCTTTCGTTTAACGGGGACCTTAACGCGGAATTTATTTACTCCGGTTTATTTAACAGGATTTTCAGCATAAACGGCGATATACATACAAGCGGCGTATGTTCGGCCGGTTTTGACCAAGGCAGCGCGAAACTTGATTTTTCTTCAATCTCCGGCAGCGAACAGGAAATGGCCAAGAAAAAAGCGTCTTTTTTCAGGCCCCTCGCGCAAGAAAGTAAAAATACAAAAGAATATTTTACCGTAGAGCCGTTAAATTTCACCATTGATTATAAAGACGGAATATTTACCCTGAATATAGGCGATAATCTGCCTTTCGGCGGTTTTATTTATTATAATACCGCGTCAAAAGGCGTTGCGACGGAATTAAACTGCAAAAATTTTCTGCTTGGAGATTTTGTCAAATTATCGGACAAAAATAACGACCTTAACCGGATATTTTTTATGCCTGTTACGGGAGAAGCTTCATTTTATTCCGCCGGAAGCGCGATGCGGTACAGGGCGGAATTTCAAGGGGCGGATGCGCAGAATAATTCTTTTGAATTTAAAACTCACGGTAACGACAAATATATCGCGTTTGAAAAAATACGCCTGTTTGCGCCTTACAAAAAAAAGACGGATAACTTTTTCAGCGGAGAATTGGATATAACGGGCAGAATAGGTTTTAATCCCATGATATCGACAGGCTCTATAGCATTTAACAAATTCAGCCTGGGCACGGATGAATTTATTAACGCCTTTTTTTCTGTTTCTACGCTAAAAAACGAAATACAAATAAAAGGCGAAAACGTCGCCGCGGGGCAGTTAACTCTTGACAATTTTAATATTTATATTACGCCTTCGGATAAGGATTTAAGCATTGCGGTATCGCTTGAGGCGGAAACAGAAAAAACCATAGATTTGTTCGCCGCGCTTAATTATCCGCAAAAGGCTCTTGATTCTTCGAATCACGGTTCGTCGAACCAAGGTTCGTCGAACCTTGATCCCGCGAATTTTGAGCTTTCCGCGACTATTAATTCATTTTCAGTTTTTGATTTGACGCAGATGGCAAGCCCGTTTTCAAAAAAAGTTGTTATTCCGCCTATAGTAAAAAAATATCTTGCCGATTCGTCAATAACGACGGAAATATTTTTAACAACCGATTTTAACCACATTGTATATAATGTGCCGAATATGGTTTTTGCCTCCCAGGACGTTAAGGGCGTTTTTTCATTCTCGGGCAATGACCGGATGTTCATGTTAAGCGAGAGCGTTATTACAAAGAACGGGACGGATTTAATTGTAAGCGCCCAGTATAATTTCGCGAACCCGGCGGATGTCAGTTTTATTTTAAACGCGAAATATCAGGATTTGTCATGGAATGTGGAAGGACAGCTGATTGACAAGACCACGCTGATTATCCGCGACAAAAACGGCCTTCGCGTATACGGGAGCGCGTCAAATACAGGCGGCATTTCCGGCTACATGGAAGGCGTTGATTTTCCGTTCCTTGTAAACAATAAAACGGTATATTTAAATTTTTATCTTACGTTACGTTACACGTCAAATAATTTTTGGTTTGTGGATATAGCGAAATTTAACGCGCGCGAAATTAACTTGTCAAAAGGAATAAATTATGTCAGTTTTTCCGGCGCCGTTGACAATGACGGGGCGAGCTTCAGGAATTTGCTGATAAGCGACAATATAGGGGACCTTGCCGGCGCCGTGAATTTTTCATGGGATACGGATTTTTCTTACCTGAATTTCCTGATAAATTTAACGGACGGCAGGGAAAACGGCGAAAATTACTCCGCAGAGGGAGTTGTTAAAAGAAATCATTTTGACGTTCTTGCCAATGTCTCGGATATGAGGCTTGATCGCCTGCTGAAGTATGACAAAAACGGGAAGGGAACAGGGCCTGTTTATTTAAGCGGTCAGGCGGAAATAAAAGGGGATTCAATTAAATCCTTTACCGCAAAGTGCGGCCTGGAATCGCTTTATTTAAAAAATAACGATGTAAAAGCTTCCGGAAATGTCTTGTTTACAAATGACAAATTTACGGCTACGGATTTAAAATTTGAATATAAAAAAGTAAAATTGCAAATGCCCGAATTACAGTTAAACAGAGCGGAAAGTTACGCGAAAATTAACGGTGAAATTCAGGGAGTTGTAATGAAAAAATGGCTGCAAAGTAATTTTGAAATTAACGCCAATTTTAAGGAAATTGATTCATGGCTGGAAATAACTCAGGCGGTTGAATCAATTAACGGTTCGTTTAAGGCGGAAAAAATACTGTTCGGACTTGAAGATTTTGATCCGTTTTCCTTTTTATTCTCGAGTAATAACGGGGCTGTTTTTGTTTCAGGCGGCCCTAAAAACATGTTAAAATTTGAAATGGACAAGGGCGGCAATTTTTTTACAAGCCTGTCAAATCCGTTCCCCATACGGAGCACTATTGTCGGAAAATATAAAAACGGTTTAATCGACGCCCATTGCAATGATTTATACATGGATTTGTCGGGGATATGGCAATTAACAGCAGAAATACCCGATTTCGTAATAACCGGAGGATATGTCACCGGCAATGTTGACATCCGGGGCCCCATACTTGATCCTGAATTTTACGGGACCGCAAGAGGAACAAGTTTCCGTTTTCTGGTGCCGAAATATATAGGCCATGATATAAAGCCTGTGCCTTTTAACGCCGTTCTGGAAGGGAATGAAATTGTTTTCGGCCCTGTGTCGGCTGCGGTAGGAAGCGGGGGAGGAACCGTAAGCGGCTGGCTTCGTTTTGAAAAATGGATTCCGGAGAATGTAAGCATAGAAGTTACGGTTCCCAGAAATACGCCTGTTCCGTATAAATTTAATATAACAGGTTTTGTCGCCAAAGGAGACGCTTCGGGAAGAGTTAATATACTCCATGAAAACAGAACGCTGGATATTTCAGGCAGCATTCTTGCCAATAATACCGAATTGGGAATTAATTTTGACGAACTTATGCAGTCCCGTTATGAAACCGAAAAGCCGGCGCCCGAACCTCCTACCACCGTGAACCTGACCGTAACGACGGGGCCCGTGGTGGAATTTATCTGGCCGAACACAAGCTCCCCCATATTAAGGGCGAATCCTGAAATCGGAACGGTGATGACGGTTTACGCCGACACCTTGGCCGGCCAGTACACGATTAACAGCGATATTTCGATCCGCTCCGGAGAGATGTACTATTTTGACAGGAATTTTTACATACGCCACGGGGTTCTGGTTTTCAGGGAAAACGAACAGCAATTTAACCCGCGTATTACAGCAAGGGCGGAAATCAGGGAGCGCACGGATTCGGGCCCCGTAACTGTTTCTATGATAATTGATAATGATTCGCTGTTAAGTTTTGTCCCGCGTTTTGAGGCGACGCCTTCGCTTACACAGCTTGAGATTTATTCGCTTTTAGGCCATAGTATGTATGCGGCGGGAGTAAACGAAAGCGGCGATGAGGCCGCGCGTCTTCTTATAAGCTCAACAACCGATATTTTATCCAAAGTCTTCGCAAACAGCGAATTGGGGCAAATTACCGGTTTAAGGAGGTTTGAACGCACGTTAAGGAGTTGGCTGTTTTTGGATATGTTCAGCGTAAGGACAAAGATACTTCAAAACGCGGCGGCGTCATATGTCGGACAAACTCAGGTAGACAATAATATCCGCGTAGGTAACTATTTCGACAATACAACTGTTTATTTAGGTAAGTATATAGGCCAGGATATGTTTATTCAAAGTATGTTCAGATTGCGGTATGATGAAAGCTACCTTACTATGGGCGGATTACGTATTGAACCGGATATAGGCATAGAATTTAATACTCCGTTATTTAATATACGCTGGGATTTTCTGCCGGAAAGTTATAATCCGGAAAACTGGGGGATTAAAGATAATTCTATTACTCTTATTTGGAGTAAATCATTCTAGGAGTTCTGATGCGCAATAAAGTTTTTTTAGTTTTGCTTTTTATTATTTCATCTGTTTGCGTTTTTTCACAGCAGGGACAGTCGGATTGGTTTATAGGAAAGCCAATCGCCGATATCAGGTTTGTAGGCATAAAAAACATATCCATGTCGGACCTTGAAGCGCTTGTTTTTCCGTACAAAGAACGCATTTACAATGAGGATTTATACACCGAAATATTAACAAAATTATTCGCGCTTAATTATTTTATCCATATAGACGTCGGCACGCAGCGCGCGGACGGCGGCAATAAGGTCACGCTGGTTTTTACGGTTACGGAATTTCCGGTGGTAAGCCGGATAAATTTTGCCGGAAACGCCTCTGTCAGGCGCAGCGAGCTTTCCGACGTAATAAGCACCAAGACGTCAAGTTTTCACAATCCGGTAAAAGTCCGCGCCGACACGGAGGCGATTAAAAATAAATACACGGAAAAAGGTTTTCCAAACGCGAATGTCACCGTAACGGAAACGCCAAGCGGAGATTCTTCAATTACGCTTACCTTTGTTATCAGCGAAGGAAATAAAATTACGATAAAAAGCATTGAATTTCAGGGGAATAAAAGATTTTCTCATTCAACCTTAAGAGGGCAGCTTTCCTTAAAAGCGAAAACGCTGTTAAAAGACGGCGCGTTTCAGGAAGCGAAACTTCTTTCTGATATTGAAGCGGTTAATAAATATTATCATGATCGCGGCTACATAGATGCCGCCGTAAAGGATGTTACGCGCACTTATGATTCTGACGATAAAGGGACTCAAATGACCCTTACATTTATGATAGAAGAAGGCAATATTTTTACCTTTGGAGGGGTGACATTTGAGGGCAATGTTATTTTTCCCACAACGCAGCTTGAAAAACTGATTTATTCAAGAAAAGGCGAAATAATTAATTTTTCAAAGGTAATGGCGGACTTGCAGCGGGTTTCCGACCTTTATTATGAAAACGGATATATTTTTAACACCATAGAGAGGTCATCGCAAAAGGACGATCAGTCAAACACCGTTTCCTACAGGATTTTTATAGTTGAACGGGGACGCGCCTACATAGAAGACATAATTGTCGTAGGAAACGAAAAAACAAAAACCGATGTAATCCTGCGTGAAATTCCCCTTGAGCCGGGAGATGTTTTTTCCAAGACAAAAGTAATGGACGCCATGAGAAACCTGTATAACCTGCAATTTTTTTCCACGGTTATGCCGGATACGCAGATGGGAAGCGCGGAAAACCTGATGGTTTTGGTTTTTAATGTTGAAGAACAGCCTACGACGGACATCCAATTCGGTTTTACTTTTTCGGGAAGCGTGGATCCGGAAAGTTTCCCAATATCCGGAATGGTAAAATGGAATGACAGAAACCTTGCGGGGACAGGAAACCAGATAGGGGCCGAAGTAAACACCTCGGTAGTGGATACGACGACCATATCGCTGAATTACCTGCACCGCTGGATTTTCGGACTGCCGCTTTCGGGAGGCGTAGATTTAACGGCCGATTTTTCCAAACGTTTCGCCACCATGAATAATACGCCTCCGTTTTTTAACGGCGACGAAACAAATTACGCCTTTCCGGACGGTTTCCAGTCATGGGAAGAATATGTCGCGCATGACAAGCTGCCTCCAAAGGATTATCTCATGGAGTTCAAGCAATGGTATATTTCCCTTGGGTTCAGCACGGGTTACCGATGGAATACGTTTATGGGTATTTTCAGCGTAAACGGCGGAACCCGTTTTGGCATAGTCAGAAACAATTATGATAATACCCTATACAGGCCCTTTGATCCGGCCCTTAGGGACGGAAATAACGAATGGATGCCCAAGAATTCTTTTTGGTTTTCTTCTTCTCTGGATCAACGTGATATTTTTTATGATCCTTCAAAAGGTTACTTCATATATAACCGCGCGGGCTTTTTTGGAATATTAAACAATGAACGCGAACATTATATCCGCAACGACCTAAAATTACAATATTATCATACCTTGTTGAATCTTCAGGTAACGGAAAAATGGAATTTCAAGGTTATTTTCGCGGCGCAGGCCGGATTGTCCGCAATATTTAAACAACCCGGGCGCACGGATTTGGATCCGGGCGTTCCTATTCCTATTGAAGATACAAACAAGCTTTCCGTAGACGGAATGTTTATCGGAAGAGGATGGAAAAACGAATACCGCAACAAAGGGTTATTGCTTTTGGATAACTGGCTGGAATTGCGCATTCCCATTGTTCAGGGGATTCTAGCGTGGGATTTCTTCTTTGACGCGGCGGGCGTTGAAACAAAGCAAGGCTATTATTTCGGAAGAGACGAGAACGGGGAAAGAAATTTTACCCTTGATAATTTACGCTTTAGTTTCGGCGGAGGCTTAAGGTTTACCATACCGCAGTTTCCTTTCCGCCTGGGGCTGGCAAAACGTTTCAGGTTTATAGACGGGGAATTTAACTGGGAGCCGGGAGAATTATTTGGGGATTCCAATAACCCCAAAAAGGGACTCGATCTAGTAATATCATTTGTGTTATCATATTAGGGGCAGTTATGAAAAAAAGAATAATAATTTTTATTTTATTAATCCTTTCCTCTTTTTTATACGCTCAGCAGCTTACAAGATTCGCCGTAGTGGACATGCCTAAGGTATATACGGCGTATTTCAAGGATTCGCGGGCGGTAAGGCAGTTTGAGGAAAAAAGCGCGAAAGTGCAGAGCGATATCGACAAGATGACAAAAGAGATACAGGATCTTAAATCGCGCCACGCGGACGCGTTATTGCGGGACGATCAGAGCGAGGTTTTAAGGCTGGACAGCTTAATTTACAGAAGGTCCGAATATTTAAGGGAATTTTACCAGACAAGGACGGCGGAACTGGAAAACGAGAAAAAAAAGCTGATGCAGTCCGGTTCTTTTTTGGAACAAGTATACGATGAGATCCGTTATATCGCCGAAAGCGAAGGTTACAGCATGGTTATAGAGAAAAATAACAACCTGCTCTGGTACAGCAATACAATCGATATTACGGACAAATTAATCACAAACCTGCAAAAAAAACAAAGATAGCCGGATGAATCAAGATGGATACGTCCGGACGTCCGCATCAGTCAAGCCCAATGCTGGAACAGTACAGGCGCATAAAGGGCGAACAAAAGGGGAATATCCTTTTTTTCCGGCTTGGCGATTTTTATGAGATGTTCGCGCAGGACGCGATAGAAGTTTCCGCCCTTCTTAACCTTACCCTTACAAGCAGAAACGGCCTGCCCATGTGCGGCGTTCCGTACCACGCGGCAAGGACGTATATCGCCCGTCTTTTAAGGCTGGGAAAAAAAATCGCCATTTGCGAACAGCTGACCCAGCCCGGAAAGGGGCAGAAAGTCATTGACAGGGACGTTGTTGAGGTAATAACTCCCGGGACTACAGTAGATGAAGATTTCCTTGACAAGGGAAGCTCCAATTACATTTGCTGTCTTGCCGCCGCGGGAAACGCCTTTTCATTTTCATATATCGACCTATCTACGGGAGAGTTTTTTACAAGTAAAATACCGGCGGATTCCCCGGAAATACTGCGTCAGGAACTGGAGCGCCTTCAGATTAAAGAGATACTGATACAGGAATCGCTTTTGGAAGAGAACAAACAGGTCGCCTCTGCTTTTTATGACAGGAGCGGCATACTTCTTAACCGCTGGGCGGACTGGCTTTTTGATCCCGTACAGGCAAAGACGCGCCTGGAAAAACAATTCGGGCTCGCGAACCTTAAAGGTTTCGGCCTTGACGCCGCCAGCGCGGAAATAATTTCAGCCGGCACCCTGCTTGAGTACCTTGACACCACTTCAAAGAGCCTTTTGCCGCATATAAGAACCTTAAAAGTGTACAGTGACAGCGAATATTTAGGCATAGACGAATCAAGCCAGCGCAATCTTGAACTTTTATGCAACCAGCGCGACGGAGAGGTACGTTTTTCCCTTTTGGAAGTTATGGACGAAACTAAATGCGCCATGGGGCGCAGGCTGTTAAAACGGCGTATCCTTCATCCGCTTCGCGACTTAAACGCAATACAGTCGCGCCTTGACATGGTGGAAAACCTGTACCGCGATCAGGGAAAGCTTGGCGCCCTGCGCGAGCTTTTGGGAAAAACTCCCGACTTGGAAAGGCTCTGTTCAAGGCTTGCGATGGACAGGGCGCACGGCAGGGACATGCTCGCGGTTAAGAACGCGATTTTCAGTTTTAACTCCATTATGAAACTTGGTTTTGAAAATGATACGCGTTTTGAAAGCGCGAGTATGCAAGAGGCAGACAATTTTGAGCCGCTTTTTCAAATTTATGAACTTCTTGAAAAGGGAATATGCGAAGATCCGGCCGTTGTATTGAACGAGGGCAATTTGATTAAGGACGGTTTTAACGCCGAGTTGGACCAGTTCCGTTCTTTGCGGGACAAGGGCAGGCAGTTCATTGAGGACTACCTTAACGAAGAACGCGAGGCCACGGGGATTCAAAGCTTAAAAATCAGGTACAACAGGCTAATAGGGTATTTTTTTGAAGTAACCAAAGCCCACCTTACAAAAGTGCCTAAATATTTTATACGCCGCCAGGGCATAACCGGCGGCGAAAGATATTCGACGGAAAGGCTCGCCGAACTGGAATCGGAAATTAACGGCGCGTCGGACAAGGTTGTGGAACTGGAAAAGAAGCTCTTTCTGGAAATCCGCGAGCAGGTAAAAAAGCATCTAGCCCGGCTTTCCGCCGCCGCCCGCAGGCTGGCCGAGCTTGACGCGGCCCAGTCTCTGGCAAAAGCCGCCGGTATCAGGGGCTGGACGCGCCCCGAACTGAACGAAACGGGCAATCTTGAAATTATAGAAGGCCGCCATCCCGTTGTGGAAGCCCATCTTGGCCGCGGCGAATACATCCCCAACGACATAATCCTGAACACGGGCGAAGGCGGCATTTCCTTCGCCATGATAACAGGCCCCAATATGGCCGGAAAATCCACCTACCTGCGTTCCGCGGCTCTAATTACGATAATGGCCCAAGTCGGCAGTTTTGTTCCCGCAAGGGAGGCGCGCATAGGCATTTGCGACCGCATTTATTGCAGGGTAGGCGCATCCGACAACCTCGCGAGAGGGGAGTCAACCTTCCTTGTAGAAATGAACGAAACGGCCTTTATACTGAACACCGCGACGGAAAAGAGCCTGGTCATCATGGACGAAGTGGGCAGGGGAACCGGCACCAACGACGGCCTTTCCATAGCGTGGGCGGTTAGCGAGGAACTTTTAAACCGAATCGGCTGCCGAACCCTTTTTGCCACCCATTTTCACGAACTCTCGATTTTATCCCACCCCCGTCTAGCCAACCGCTCCATGGAAGTTCTGGACAAAGACGGTAAAATCATCTTCCTGCGCAAACTAAAAGAAGGCCCCGCCGCCGAATCCTACGGCATCCACGTCGCCCGCCTGGCCGGCCTCTCAGAAACCGTCCTCGTCAGAGCGGAGCAAATAATGACCCTCCTAAAAGCCCGCGACGCCGACACCGTTAACCATTTAGAAAATAAGGTTAACAAACCCAAAAAACAACCTCCTCCCAAACCTGTAAAAGAAGAACCCGGTTTATTTGATTAAATTTTTCCGAAGAATACTCACACAAAGGCACAAAGGACACAAAGAGCACAAAGTTCCTGTACGATAGATTTTCGATTTTCCAAGATATATTATTTTATAAACAAGGATTATGAAAAGGAATAAAGGTTGTTGTGAGCAATCTGAGCTTAACAATTTCACGATAAACTAACGGACAAAAACCCCTTCTTCTCTTCCTTAGTGATCTTTGTGTTCTTTGTGCCTTTGTGAGAAATTTATCGAAAAATTTTAATTTTTTTCCGTTTTCAGTAATGCAAATTTCATCTGCGATCATATATATAGGCATGAACTTTTTTATAAAAATCCTTCTTTGGCTGAAGAACCTTGTTTTTCCCTCCTGGTGCGCCTTGTGCGAGACGGCGCTTGCGGATACAGAGGAGATAAGGTACGGGCTCTGTCAAAACTGCCGGGCGAAAGCGGCGGCGGTACAGGGGCAGAAGTGTAATTTGTGCGGCAAACCGTTGATCTCCGAGATTGACGTGTGCCTTACCTGCCGTAATGACGGCGTGAAAAGCTATGACAGGCTTTGGGTAATATTCCCCTATACGGGAATTTACAGAAAACTGCTTCACGCCTACAAATTCGGCAAAAATCTCGCGCTGGCTTCCTTTTTCGCGGAAAAGGCTTTGGAAGTAATAGCGGAAAATCCTGTTTTGCAGGATGCGGTTATTGTCCCGGTCCCGCCTCGGCCGGGAAAGATAAAGGAAACGGGCTGGGATCAGGTTGAGTACCTTGTAAAGCAAATCTTGAACCTGTCCAAGGAGACGCCGGTCTGCCGCTGCCTTAAAAGGCGGAAATCAAAAGTGCAGAAAAAACTTGACCGCAAGGAAAGGCTGGAAAACATGAAGGGCAGGATATACCTGAAAACCCCGCCTCCCAAAACCGCGCTGATTATCGACGATGTAATAACCACAGGCTCCACTTTGGAAGTTTGCTCGGAAGTCCTGAAAGAAGGCGGCGCGGAAAAGGTGTACGGCTTATGCCTTTTTTATGATTGAAAAAATGGTATAATCAGCCATGCGCTACGATCTTCTCTTGAAAAATGGAATTGCGGTAACTCCCGAAAAAAGCTTTAAGGCGGATATTGCGGTAAAAGACGGGAAGATTGCCCTAATCGGCAATTTGGAGCCAAACGATACAGCCGAAGAAACCTATGACGCGGAGGGCAAACACATACTGCCGGGCATTATAGACGCCCATGTGCATTTCCGCGATCCCGGTCTTACCGAAAAAGAAGATTTTGAAACGGGAAGCATAGCGGCCGCTTTTGGAGGCGTTACCTTCGTCGCGGACATGCCCAACGTACTGCCGCCGACATCCACCGCACAGCGTTTTCTTGAGAAAGTACAAATCGCCAAAGAGAAATCTTATGTCGATTTCGGGCTTTTCGCCCTGCTTGTAAATGACAATATTAACGAGATGGAAGGGTTTAAAAAAGCCGGTGCGCTTGGATACAAGGTTTTTCTGGGAACGTCAACAGGGGATATCGCGTCCCCGCTCTTGGGCAATTTAATTGAACAGATGACAAAGAGCGCCGCCCTTGGTTTAAGGATGGGTTTTCACGCGGAAAACAGCGAAATTAATTCGCATTTCACTTCCAAGTTAAAAAACAGCTCAGGCGTTAAAGAAGGTATTTTGCTTTCCAAAGCAAGGCCTGTCATCTCCGAAGTTCTCGCGATTCAGACCGTAATAAGCCTGGCCGAATATACGAACGCAAATGTACACATTCACCATGTTACTTCAAAAGACGGCTGTCTTTTAATAGCGGACGCAAAACAAAAAGGCGTAAAAATTACCGCCGAAACCTGCCCGCATTACCTTTTGCTGGACGCAAACATGGACAAATCGCAGCAAGCAGCGGCGCAGCAAGCAGCGGCTCACAGAGTTTATCCGCCTATACGCGAGGAAATACACCGTAAAAGCCTTTGGGACGCTCTTAATAACAGGACCATCGACATGGTTGCAAGCGATCACGCCCCCCACCTCGCGCGTGAAAAATCTTTGCCGGTTTGGGAAGCGCCGGCGGGCTTAAGCGGAGTGGAGACTATGGTTCCCCTAATCTTAAACGAAGTGAACAAAGGGCGGCTTTCCATTAACGATTTTGTCCGCCTTTTAAGCGAGGCGCCGGCGAAAATTTGGGGAATCTATCCGCAAAAAGGATGCCTGCAAACCGGCGCGGACGCCGACTTTACCCTTGTCGACATGAATAAAAAGCAAGTTATAACAGCAGCCGAAAGCCATTCAAAGAGCAAGACATCCGCTTATGACGGCATGGAAACTAAAGGAGCGCCCGTAGCGGTAATAATCAGGGGCAAGTTTGTGGTAAAAGACGGATGCCTAACCGGAACAAAGGGCTTCGGCAAGCTTGTCAGCCCGGCACTTTAATCGAGTGGAGCACGCGGTTAAGCGCTTCCAGCGGGTCTTCGTACGTTACAAAGCTGAACCACATCTCGTAATTTTTGTCGGATACAACGCGAATTCTTTTATTGATGCAGTCCCTTACCTCGTTTGAACCTATATCCGGAAAATACTTGGGCTTTCGCGGAATAAAAGTAAGCTGGCTTCCGTTCCTGCGTATGTCTCCAAGATGAGGCGGCATAGAGACAAGGAAAATATGGAAATCATCCGACGAGCCGCCGCCGACCGATAAACTGTAACCGGATTTTAACGAATGAATATTGCGCTTGCCTATCGAAGTGCTTTGATCGTCGACAAACAAATTAAGAAGAAGCGGGCCGGAGGGATTTATAGTATTCTGAGCGCCGGCCTGTTGTTTTACCGGCCTGTCCTGATAAGGGGTAACACGCTGTTTGCTTTGTCCCGCCGCGTAATTCGCCAGATACTTGCTGTGATCCGTAAACTTTTCTTCTTTTCCGCCTGACGAGGAGACAGAAGCCATTACCCTGTTGGGGCTTGAGCCAAGCTTGCGGGAAATAAAGAATATTAACAGGATAAGAAGCAGAATGGCCGCGATAATTCCAATTATTAAAAGGACCGAGGGATGAATAGAGCTTGATTCTTTTTGTCCCGAAACTGCGGCGCTTCCGTCGCCGGAAGAACCCTTGGCCGCGGCGGAATCCTGTTTTTGAGTATCGCCTTTTTTATCGGAAGCCTGCTTGTTATCAGGCGAAGAAGCCCCCTGCGCTGAAGAACCAGTACCCGCTGTATCTGTTGTTGACGGCGTTGTTTGGGGGGAAGTTGTCGATTGCGCGCCGGAACCCTGTGTTGAAGCCTGCCCGCCTGTCTGGGAAGCGCCCCCTGTTCCCTGCGTTGTTCCGCCTTGCGCGCCTGACTGCGAAGCGCCTTGCGCCGTCCCGCTTTGCGTACCCGTTTGCGCAGTTCCGGTTGCGCCGCCCTGAGTTGTTGACTGCGCTCCTGTGCCCTGTGTCGATTGCGCGCCTGACTGCGTACCTGTTTTAGAAGCGCCTTGCGTTGATGTTCCCTGAGTTGCCTGCGTCCCGGAAGTCCCTTGAGTTGATGCCGTACTGGCGGGCTTTGTTGATCCCGCCGCCGTATTCGGCGCGGTCCCTGACTGGGCGGCCTGCTGTGAAGATGTCTGTCTTGGAGAAGATCTTCCCGAGCCCGGAGGATTCGAAAGGTTCGGGCTTCCCGGTATAACCTCCGTAACGGAAATAAAATCAAACGTCGCGTTTTTTGAACTGAACCTTTGTTTTGCCGAGTTTATAATGCCGCTTGTTTCAGGCCCCGCGGCGCTTACCACGACTATCTTTTTGGGGCGCGGGGGAAGGGCAGCGATATAAGCTTCCGCGTAATTGACGGCCGCGGTCACATTGTTTCCGGTTTCTACCGGGTATTGGATCAGCATGCGGCCTATGATAGTTTCAATATCGCCCCTCGCCGAAATTTTACGCGCAATGTCAAGGCGCGGGCTTGAGGAAAAAGAAATTAAATGGAACGTGTCGCCTGTACGCAGGAATTCGGACAGGAACTTGCCTGTTATGTAATCGTTTACCTTTTCAAAAGACGAACCCATGGATGATGAAGTATCAAGCAAAAGCACAAGATCGATTGTGTCCGAATTTTGCCCATACGCGCAAAAAACCGCGCCTAATGCCAGTATTACCGCTATAATACTTTTTTTCATAACCACCTCATCAAATAACAGCCGCCGTTATTTTTTCAACAACATAATAATTCCGCTCGCTGCTGTTAACAAACTCAAACCTCTCGCCTTCCGTCTTATTAAGTATAGCACTGCCAAAGGGAGAAAGATAGGAAATAATATTGTTTTCCGGATTCGATTCCCACGGCCCCAGAATCGTATATTCTTCCCTTTGTCCCGATGATTCATTGAGCAGAAGGACCTTTGTGCCGAAGGATACCTTGGTCGTGCTGATGGAATTGGGATCAAACAGCTGCGCCCTTTCCAAATCTTCCTTAAGTTTCGCCATTTGAGAATTAAGATGTTCCTGTTTTTCTTTTGCCGCCTTGTATTCGGCGTTTTCTCTCAAGTCGCCCAGGGACAGCGCGTATTCGATTTCCTTGGAATTTGCCGGAACTTCCTCGTCCATGATGTGCGCAAGCTGTTTTTTTCTTTCTTCGTACATGGCCTGCGTAACCATAAGGCCCCTTGAAACTTTCTTTTCCACGTCGCCGAAGAATTTAAAATCGGGATGCTTGTCAAGGATTCTGGAGCGGAGATTTAATTTGTCCTGCGGATCAAGATCCTTAACGTCGTTTATAAAAGTAAAAAGCCTGATAATAGTGTCTTCGTCCGCGTTATCAAGAAAGGCTGTAAGTTCCCCGTCCTTGTTGAACAGTATGTTATACACTTGTTTGTTAATTTTGCGGTTTTCCACGGTGTCTTTGTGGTTTTCTATGTCGCGGTACGTGATGTCCAAAATGTGTATCAGGGTGATAAGCTGCTTTTCAAGGCTTATATTGGCCGCCTTGAACCAGTCGGAGTCCCTGGAATTTTTGTAAAGCCAGACAAGCGCTTCGCGGTTGTCGCGGAAATTTTCAAGCAAATCATTGCACATAACGGTAAGCTTGTTTTCATATCCTTCTTTAACAAGATACGTAATAATATATGGCATAAGCGCGCAGGGGAAAAGTTTTATGTATACGTCGGGCCAGTTTGTTATAAAAAGTTTTATGTTAAAAAGCAGCTCTTCCTTGAATCTTGTGTCTTTAAGGCTCTTAAACATGGCGCGAACGTCGTTTATTTTGGCGAAAATATCCTCAAAACTGACAGTTAACGCGGAGTTAACGGGCGGATATTTCACGGAAATTTCCTTTAACAGAAGATATGACGCGATTTGTTCCGTAGTGTCGGAAGCGGAGCGCAGGAAAGACGTAAAATACGAAAGCATCTCTATGAAATATTCCGAATCGGAACTTGTTTCTTCCGAAGTAAAGAAATCGCGCATTATGGAAATGCGGTCAAAGAAATTCTTTTGAGCGGAAAATTCATTGTAGTATTTCTCCGTTACGCTGATAGGCCTGTCCCTTACGGTAAAGATGTCAATGTTGTCGGGGCTTACCCCGAATTCGGGATTTGATTTTAATATTTCGCGCGCCTTGCTGTTCCATGTCGACCATTCGCCGGCGGAAAGCAGCGCGGGCGTTATCTCGGCCTTGATTTTTTTCATGTCACAGGCGTTTTCAAAACTTTTAATAATTGTTTTAAGCGTCCAGATAAAATCGGTTTTTACTTTGTCCTTTAATTCTTCTTTTTTCTTGGTTGCTTTTAACACCCAAATATGGTTCTTGGAAAGGGTCTGAAGCGCGTCAACCGCCATTTTAAGCGACATTGTATGACCGCGCTTTTTCGCGAAATCCACGCAAATCTCGTCGCTTTTAATAGACGCGATGCGGCCTACGCCCCATGTGCGGTGGTACACGTAATTCCCCTTGTCAAACGCTATGTGCTTTTCAAAATCCGATATCGCCTGATGCACGTCGCGGTAATTCTGGGAAAGGTTTGATATGCGTATGTATTCCTCAAGCTGGCTGTGTTCGGCGTATTTTTTTCTGAAACACTCGATAATTTCCCTGCGTCCCTGCATGTCCTTTTCATCGTACTCAAGGATGATTTTTAAAATCGTAATCGCGATGTCAATGTCAATATTTTTGTATTTGGCGTAAAGATCGTTTAACAGGACTACGGCTTTATCCTCGCTGATTGTCTTGGCGATTTTTTTCTGTATGTGCATGAAGAAGTCAATGTCTTCAACGTTTGAAACAAGCAGCTTGTCCCAAATTTCGCGCACATTCGCGAAGTTTGACTTGTTAATGTAGCGGTGCAGCGCCTTTTTGTAATAATCGTTGGCTTCTTCTTTTTTACCCTGTTTTTCGTAATGTTCGGCGAGGGCTTTCGCTATGTCCGCCTCTTCAAAATCGGCTTTTACAAGCCTTTCCCACACGGCAAAGACCTGATCTTCCTCGTTGTCGTTTTTATGGCAGTCCGCCAGGGTGCGCAGGGCGAACTTTGATTCTCCGTAGTCAAGTATTCTTTCGCAAAGGTACTTTACAATGCCCCATTTGTGGTTGTCCAGGAAAATGGAAACAAGGTTAATCATCGCCGAATCGTCGATAATCTGCCGCGAGAGCGCGACCATGCCGGACAGGTAAAGCGCGATAATGCTGTTTCTCGTGTGGGTCAGGTGGGTGTCACAGTTCTTTTTTAATTCATTTACGGCTTTTTCCTCGCGCGCGTTTTTTAAGATAACGTCAAGTTCCTTAAACTGGTTTGTCGAATAATTACCGAGGGTCGCTCTTGTCCACTTTTCCTCATTCAACATTTCCTGTAAATTCTTTAAGAGCGCGGCGGCTCCTGCGGATAATTCCGGGGCCGCGCTGCCTTCAGTATTACTCATAACATTCTACTCCTCATTAACCGGTATATTTCTTATAGATATCCGGATCGATAAATTTAATTTTTAACAAGGTCTCATCGATCAGTGAAGAGTCCTCGTGGCTGTTCTCGTAATGATCAACCAGCCAAAAATAACGGTTTAACAGGCGGGGTTTTATTTGCTCGCGCCTTGCCGGATTGGCGTTATATTCCGCTTCCAGCGAAAAAATCGATTGTCTTAACCTGCCGACCTCCATCTGTTTTAATTCGCGTTTTACGGAAAACACGCCCCAAAGGGAAGCGTAAACCGGTATCCATTCGCAAACAAGTTCGTCTTTGTAGCCTAAAGCGTTTACTTTTTCCCATAATTGAAGAATCAGCGCCGATTCCAGGGAATTAAAGTCAATTTTTGAAGGGTCTAAAAAAAACGCCTCGCGGAATAGGGCCTTTGCGGCTTTTGTTTCAGCTAACAGCGCGTTAATGTCCGCGACTTCGGCCAGTGTTTCGGCGTCTTCACGCTTAAAACGGACCGCCTGTTCAAGGTAGTTAAGCGCCTCGTCATAATTGCCAAGCCCTTTATAACAGCGTCCTACAAGCAGCAATAGGCCCGGATCATGCTGGTTCGCGTGGTTTCCCAGCAAACCTTCAAAAAAAAACAGCGCTCTTGAAAAAACATAATAGCGCACGGCGTACCGGCATTGGTCATAAACGTTGTCAAACTGCTCCAGAAAGACATAGTATTGTTTTAAAAGGGAAATAATATAACCTCCTTTTTCGTAAGGGTTTTTTATTTCGTCAATTTTTCCGGATTGGTCCAGCCACCACTGAACGCTTTTTAACGCGTATTTAATTTCTTCGTTCCCATAATCTATCCTCATTGCCTGATCCAGAAGCATACAGGCGGACAAGGCGTCGGAGGCTTTCAATTTTTCATAAGCTTCTTTTAACAACTGCGCCGCCTGCTTATATTCCATTTTTTCCTGATTATTATCCCCCCATTTAGTATACCATTTTTTTTAGGTTTGACAATAGTGCCAACAAAGGCTATATTTAGAAAAATGAACAAAACGATAGTTTCACCGTCAATATTGTCAGCGGATTTTTCGGAATTCGGCAAAGCCGCCGCCGATGTTGACGCTTCGGGAGCCAAATGGCTTCACATGGACGTTATGGACGGCTCTTTTGTGCCAAACCTGACCTTTGGACCGCCATTGGTAAGCGCAATGAGAAAAAAAACCAAGGCTTTTTTGGATGTTCACCTGATGATCGTAAATCCAAGCAGGTTTATTGGGGAATTTGCCCGTGCGGGAGCGGACGGAATTACCTTTCACTACGAAGCGGAAACCCATTCACAGAAATATTTGACGGAAATTCGCGGTCTTGGCTTAAAAGCGGGCATAGCTATTGTCCCGTCAACGCCGGTTTCCGTACTGGAAGAGGTTCTGCCGTTTATTGACTTGGCGCTGATTATGACTGTTAACCCGGGTTTCGGAGGGCAAAAATTAATCCCGGAATGCCTTGAAAAAGTAAAAAAACTTGTAAAAATCCGGGAAAATTCCGGGCTTGATTTTATGATTTCCACAGACGGCGGCATAAATGAAACGACAGCCGGCAGCGTCAAGGAAGCAGGCGCCGACATACTGGTTATAGGGTCGGCTTTTTTCAGGAATTCGGACAAAGCAGGCTTTATAAACAGGTTACAAGGTTAAAAATATGGCATTTTTTACCGAATAATAATATAATATAAGGTATGAAAATAAAACCGTATACTATAATTCTTTGTTTGTTGTTCCTGGCGCAGGGGCTTGGCGCGCAGACAAACGGGAATTCGCAATATTTATTGATTTTTCAGGAAGGAAGCCGCTCTTACAGCGAAATGCGCATGTTTGAAGCGGCCGCCCAATTCCGTAACGCTCAGGAAATCTCCAAAAACGCCAATGACTGGGCTCAGGCGACTTATTGGGTCATCCTTACGGAACTGGCTATGGGCGATTACGGTTCCGCAATCAGGGACATGGACGAGCTTGACAGGGTAGCGCCGAAATCAAATTATGCCAGAGACATGGTTTATCACCGCGCGCGGGCATACTATAACCAGGGGTACTTTGAAGACGCGCTTATTTGTTTTAAGCGCTACAATGACAGCATCCCGGCAGGCGACAATGAAGCCGCGGACAGGAAAGCGGCGGCTTTTTTCTGGATGGGCGAATGTCTGTATTCCATGGGGCAGTTCGGCGAGGCGGAAAAATTTTATTCATGGGTTGTCGCAAAATACCCCAACAGCCCTAAAGTTGAGGTTTCCGGCTACCGCATAGACCTGATAAAACAAAAGAAAATAGAAGCCGAACTTTTGTCGCTCTTGCGCTGGAGCCATGAAGAATCCTTAAGGAACAGCGAAGAAAACCAGCGCAAAATCAGAACCTACGAAAACGCCCTTAACGCCTATCAGCGTAAAATTGCCGAATTAACGCAAGGCGCATCCCCGGCAAGAACCGATGAATTGCCTTCCGGCGGCGCGGCGCCCGCAGGCGTTACGGCTCCGGCGGGCGGCTTTCCCGCTTCCGAACCCGCAGGCGTTAATGATAACAAGACGGAAGACGACGAAGCGCTCAGAAGACGGGCAAAACAGCTGGAAGAAGAGGTTAGGCAGATTATTGAACAATACGAACAAAAAGCCGGAGGAGAAAATTGATTTTACATAAACGGCAGGTATTTTTCTTTTTATTTCTTTTTTTAGTTTTAAGGCTTGGCGCGAATGAAACAAAAGACGGTTTTATCCGTATGCTCATAAATGAAAAGACGGGAAGGTTCTCGCTTTCTTTTCTAACCGACCCGGAAAAATCAACATACAGCCAGCTGATTTACCGCTCGGGCGAAACCAGTTTTTTTGACATTAATGTTGACGGCATTCCTTACAGACTTGGGGAAACGCGCGTTTTTTCTACAAGGGTAGACAGGGAGAACAACGAACCTGTGGTAATTTACGACTCTAAATTATTAACGGTAAAGACAAGTTTTTCCCCCGTAAAAACATTAAGTTCACCTAACGCAAACGGAATCCGCATAACAATTCAAATATTTAATAACAGCGAAGAAGAACATGAAGTAGGGTTAAGGATGGTAATTGACACTACTTTGGGCGAAGGACGGAAAAATATTCCTTTTGTCACGGAAAATTTTAATATAAAAAAAGAAAAAATTATCGAAAGTTCGTCGGAAGAAAAATTCTGGATATCCCGGGGGAAAGACATATCTTTGATGGGAAGCATCGCCGATCCTACAAACGATAACGCGGTAAGGCCGGATTATCTGCATTTTGCAAACTGGAAGAAGTTAAGCGACGTTCCGTGGAAGGCGTCTTATCATGAGGGACGCTCATTTAACAAATTACCGTATTCAATAAACGATTCCGCGGTTTCTTATTACTGGAACCCGGTTGCTCTTGAAATGGGAATGGTAATAACATATGCCGTTTATCTTACAACCGAAGACGCGGCGTGGTACCAGACGCCGATATCGTACGCGGCCCCCGCAAGACCCGCGCCCCTCAAACCCGCGCCTGTAATCGAGGAACTGACCCCGGTACCAGCCGCGGTTGTTGCCGCTGCGGAAGAAGAACAGCTTGTCGCGGCCGAAAATAATATCGCGGTTATCGAAAAAGAAGCTCAGGAAGCGGCGAAAAAAACAGGCGAAGATTATGACGTCACTGTTTTAAGGATGATGCAAAATGTTCTTAACAGGTTTATTGCCGGGGAAATATCATTAAACGAGATGGATCTTCTGCAAATAGACCTTGCCATAGAAAAATACGGTCAAAAACAATAAAAAATGAAATTAGACCCTATATTAAGCAAAGCTGCCCGACTCGCCAGATCAAAAAAATACGAACTTGCGCTTAAAGTGTTAAAAGACGAAGAAGACCGCTATTTAGGCTCGTTTAAGTATTATTACTTGTACGGCGTAATAAGCCTTTATTCCGGCGCTTTTACGGACGCCCTTAAAAGTTTTAATCAGGCGCGTAACATTAAAATTAATGATCCTTATTTGATGCTGGGAATGGCGGTTCTTTACCTGAAACGCATGAATACTGTTCAGGCTGTGAATTATTACCTTGACGTTCAGGAGATAGACCAGAAAAACAAAATCGCGAAAAGGGCACTTGCCGTTATACGCAAACATTCCGATTCACAGGCCTTATCCGACTGGATGACCCCCGAAAAGCTCGCGAAATTATTTCCGCCTATTCCGTTCCCCGGCGTTAACGTAAAAGCTGTTGTTGCGTCCGTTTTGATCCTCACTGCCGCCGTTGTTTTATTTTTTGGCATTTCTTATAAAATACGTTCAATGCCGTCCCCCCGGCCTTCCGCCCAATTTATACTTTCTACTGAAGAAAGAAACGCGCCTTTAGAAACGGACGGCCCGTATATGAAAACGCTTAAAAAGGACGAGGCGGCAGGTTACTATGATAAGGCTTTATCATTATTTAAAGAATATCGCGACGAGGCGGCGAAAATTTATTTAAACACAATTTTGGCATCCAACGCGTCCGAGGGCATAAAAAACAAGGCCCGTCTTTTATTCTCATACATGGAAGTTCCCGGTTTTGACAATTTTAAGACGTCCGACAATCCCTCTTATCAAGACGTAATAAGCGAGCCGGCCGTATACAGGGACGTATATGTAATCTGGAAAGGCATGGCGACTAACCTTGAAATTACCGACGAAAATGTCCGTTTTATTTTACTTGTAGGCTACGACACCCGCAAAATACTGGAAGGCACCGTGCCTGTTGTGTATAAAAATCCCATTTCAGTTAACACCGAACGCCCCCTTGAAGTGCTGGGAAAAATTACTTTAGACGAAAGAATGAACATAACGCTGGAAGGCGCCGGTCTTCACCAGTCAGGCAAACTTGAAAATTAAACTTTAGAACTTAAGTATATCCCCGCGCTGAAAGCCCGCAGGAGTTTGCTCATTGATTCGTTGTTTACAATTGATTTGATTATTTTCGCGGAAAGCTCGGCGGAAGGGACTACTTCCAGATTGGGGATGCTTTTTGTAAATGAGTCTGAACATGACACTGTGTCCGTGACAATAATGTGGTTTAACAGCCCTTCCTTTGAAAGGGCCGTAAGGCGCTCTGAGGCGGGAGGGGAAAAAATCGGGTGTACGGCGATTACGTTGATATCTTTTGGTTTAAGCGGGGCCAGAGCGCGGATGAGGGTTTCAACGGAGCCGCCTGTGTCTATCATGTCGTCTATAATCCAAAGGCTCTTGCCTTCGACAGGCTCGGCGGAAAGAATGTGGACGGACTCGACAGTGTTTGGCTTTGAATAATCCCGTTGCTTATGGGCCACCACTAAATGGGCGCCGAAAGAATTGGCGAAAGTACGCGCCAGTTTTTCACCGCCCGCGTCCGCCGAACAAAAAGCCCAGTTGTTAAGAACCTCGTTTTCCAGTTTATCCTTTGTTTTTATGTAAGTGTCGCAAAGGTATTGCTCCAGCAGGGTCAGGGCGGGAATATTGTCTATGGCGCTGACGGCGGGATCAACCATAGTCTGCGATTTATCCGAATGAAGCTGGAACGTGACAATATGTTTCGCGCCGAGGCCCGAGAGGGTTTTCAGGTGAACCCACAAGCCCACGGAACTTCTGCGTGTAGTTCGGTCAGAGCGCGAGCAGGAAATATAAGGCTCAAAAACGATGATTTTATGCGCCTGGGCGCGTTTTAGGGCGTCAACGGCATGGTACAGCTCATTTTTTGCCTCATCTACGCATATTCCCGCCTCGTTACGGGCGCTTGAAGAAAAAATGATGACATCCTTGCCCCGTATGGATGAATTTACGGTTACTTCCGTCTCACCGTCGGCAAAACGGTCGGTATGCAGCAATTCAACCCCGTTAATCTGTTCGGCTATTTTATTAAAACTCAGGTATTGGGAAAGGCAGGAAATAACATTTGAAGCGTAATTGTGCATGGACCGGGTCGAACAGACAATAAATTCATTCATAGCTGTAATTATCACCCTTTTTTAAATACTTTTCAACCATAAAAAAAGCCAAAATTACAAAAAAAAATTAAAGAATTTTACCACTAGATTTTTTTTTTGATTTTTGATAAATTTTTTTTGTCTAAAGTAATGCACCATTCATATACGCGCCATATATAGGGGGAGGAGATAGTTATGGCAAAATCAAATGATTCAGAAAAGTCCAGAGTCAATCCTAACGCGACAAGCGAGGAGAAAGCAAAGGCTCTGGAAGCGGCCCGCCTACAGATTGAAAAGCAGTTTGGCGCGGGATCATTAATTAAGCTGGGGGCGCACAACGCCGCTTCCGGCATTGAAGTGGTGCCGTCAGGCTCTATTTTATTGGATGAGGCGCTTGGAATAGGCGGTTATCCCAGGGGGCGCATCATCGAGATTTTCGGTCCCGAGTCTTCGGGAAAGACGACCCTCGCGCTTCACGCGATCGCCGAGGCCCAGAAACTTGGGGGAAGCGCGGCGTTTATAGACGCGGAACACGCGTTGGACCCTGTATACGCGAAAAACCTGGGAGTAAACATCGACGACCTTTGGGTTTCCCAGCCGGATAACGGCGAGCAGGCTATGGAAATCACCGAAAGCCTTGTCCGTTCGGGCGCGGTAGACGTAATAGTCGTGGACTCCGTAGCCGCCCTTACCCCGCAATCGGAAATTGAGGGCGAAATGGGGGACGCGCAAATGGGTGCGCAGGCGCGCCTTATGAGCCAGGCCCTGCGCAAGCTTACCGCCACTATAGGCAAATCGCGCACCATATTAATTTTTATCAACCAGATCCGCATGAAGATAGGGGTCTTCTTCGGCAATCCCGAAACAACCACGGGCGGAAACGCGCTTAAATTTTACTCGTCGCTGCGGCTGGAAGTGCGCAAGACCGAAACTATCGAGGTTTCCAAAGACGCCGACGCGATAGGCAACAGGGTGCGTGTCAAAGTGGTTAAGAACAAAGTCGCCCCTCCTTTCCGCAGGACGGAACTGGAATTGATGTTCGGCAAGGGCATTTCCGCTACGGGCAGTTTATTGGACTGCGCCGTAAAGTACGACATTATCAAAAAAAGCGGCGCGTGGTATTCCTACAATGACGAAAAAATCGGGCAGGGCAGGGACAACACTAGGGAATACCTTGAACAGCGCCCCGATTTCATGAAAGAGCTTGAATTAAAACTGCGCAAAATAATTTTCCCGGACAGGGAATTCCCGCAGTTCAAGGGAGAAAAGGCGAAACCAGCGAAAGAACACAAAGCTCCCGCGGAACAAAAACCGGAATAAATTTCAAGTAGCGCTTGCACTACACGGATGGATAAAAAGATGGCAGAAGAAAAAAGCACGGTGCTTATTGTTGATGATGAGCATGTTAACCTTAACATATTAACTCATATACTGGAAAATGATTATAAAATTTATACCGCGGCTGACGGTGAAGGCGCTATTGAAAAAGCAAAAGAAATTTTACCTGATCTTGTTTTGTTGGATATTGTCATGCCGGGAACAGACGGGTACGCGACTCTTATTAAACTAAAAAAAATAGAAGAAACCAGGGATATACCCGTAATATTTATAACCGGATTAAGCCAGCCGGAAGAAGAAGAAAAAGGATTGGCGCTGGGAGCCGCGGACTATATTTTAAAACCGTTCAGCGCAAAGGTAATAAAGTTAAGGGTTGAGCATCAGATTCAAAATTATAATATGAGGCGGATAATCAAGAAATTAAATAAATCAAACTCCCTTGAGTTTTCATGATTAAATAAAAATGTTATAGTAGGAATATATATTAAAGGAGAGGGGTATGAAAAAAGTTGCTGTTCTTATGGGGAGCGACAGCGATTTGCCTGCGTTGGAGCCGCTTTTTAAGCGGCTCAAAGATTTTGACATTCCTTTTGAGGCGCATGTGATGAGCGCGCACCGCACTCCGGCGCTTGCGTCCGATTTTGCTTCAGGCGCGCGAAAAAACGGGTTTGGAGTTATTATTGCGGCGGCCGGAAAGGCGGCGCATCTTGCGGGCGCTGCCGCGGCGCACACTACGCTGCCCGTTATCGGCATTCCCGTTAAATCTTCCGTTCTGGACGGGCTTGACGCGCTGTTGTCCACCGTGCAGATGCCGTCCGGAATTCCCGTCGCGACGGTGGCCATAGACGGCGCTGACAACGCGGGTATCCTTGCCGCCCAGATTTTATCGCTGGAAGATAACGCGTTAACGGAAAAACTTATAAAAATGAAAAAAGACATGATAGAACAGGTAATTGAGAAGGACAAAAAAATACAGGAGAAAATAAAATGAAAAAGCTTGAACAGATCTATGAAGGCAAAGCAAAAAAGGTTTTTAAGACGGACAACCCGGAACTTCTTATCGTCGATTACAAAGACGACGCTACGGCGTTTAACGGCGAAAAGAAGGGGACAATCGCCGGGAAGGGGGTTATTAACAACCGCGTTACCAACCATCTTATGAAACTCCTGGAATCAAAAGGAATACCGACGCATTTTGTGGAGGAAATATCCGAACGCGAGACTGTCGTAAAAAAAGTGCAAATTGTAATGCTGGAAGTTATTGTACGGAATATCGCGGCGGGCTCCCTTTCCAAACGATTGGGTCTTCCCGAAGGCACTAAGATGGCGTCAACCGTTCTTGAATACTGCTACAAGGACGACGCGTTAGGCGATCCTATGGTAAACGATTACCATATCGCGGCGTTAAACCTTGCCACAAAAGCGGAACTTGAAAAAATTTCAGATTATTCGTTTAAGATAAATAAAATACTTTCGGAATACCTAAAAGATTCAGGTATAGAGCTTATAGATTTTAAGCTTGAGTTCGGGCGCACAAGCGACGGGACTATAGTTCTTGCGGATGAAATATCTCCCGACACCTGCCGTTTCTGGGACAGCAAGACGCACGAAAAACTTGACAAGGACCGCTTCCGCCGCGATTTGGGCGGGGTGGAGGACGCTTACAAGGAAATATTGAAAAGGCTGCTCGGAGATTAAAATGCCGGAAAGCCTTCAGGAAAAGTGCGGAGTCTTCGGAATATACTCCAATAACGCAAACACCGATGTTACGGCAATGGCGTATCTTTCACTTTTCGCGCTTCAGCACAGAGGGCAGGAAAGCTGCGGCATTGCCGTTTGTAATGAAGGGGTAATGCAATACCATACCGACATAGGGCTTGTTCCCGATGTTTTTTCAAGGGAAACGCTTGAAAAACTCGGGAAGGGCAATATGGCCGTAGGACACGTGCGCTATTCCACAACAGGGCAGAAAAGCAGGGCAAACGCCCAGCCGCTTGTAGTAATGCACATAAAAGGCAGCATGGCGATAGCGCATAATGGAAACATTACAAACGCCGCAGAACTTAGGGAAAAACTGGAGTTGGACGGCGCTCTTTTTCATTCCACCAACGACACGGAAATAATCCTGCACATTATTACAAAGAAGAGGATACAGTCGCCGTCTATTGAAACCGCCATTGAACAGGCGATGTACGAAATACAGGGCGCTTACTCGCTTGTAATAATGTCGCCAAGCAAGCTGATAGCGGTTAGAGACCCAAGCGGATTCCGCCCCTTGAGCATGGGGTCTTTGGGAGGCGACATAGTATTCGCGTCGGAATCCTGCGCTTTTGACAGCATAGGGGCCGAATTTATACGCGACATAGAACCGGGAGAGATAGTTATAGCTGACAAAGACGGGCCGCGCAGCATTAAAACACACTGCGGAAAACCCGGCGGAATGTGCGTTTTTGAGTTTATTTATTTCGCAAGACCCGATTCAATTATTGAGGGGGCGAGCGTTCACATCGCCCGGCAGAGGGCGGGCGCGTTTCTTGCCCTTGAACACCCCGTTCAGGCGGACGTTGTCATTGGGGTGCCGGATTCCGGCCTTGACGCCGCTTTAGGCTATTCGCGCCAGTCGGGCATCCCTTACGGGGTCGGTTTTATAAAAAACCGTTACATAGGCCGCACGTTTATCCAGCCTTCCCAGGAAGAGCGCGACCGTTCCGTCCGAATAAAATTAAACACTATAGAGGCTACAATTAAAGGAATGCGCGTCGTGTTAATAGACGACTCTATCGTACGCGGAACCACAATGAGAAGAATAGTTAATCTTGTGCGCGAATCGGGAGCGAAAGAAGTCCATTTGCGGATTTCGTCCCCGCCGTTTATTAACCCCTGCTATTTCGGCACTGACATAGACAGCCGAGAAAATCTTATCGCCTGCAAGATGACTATACCCGAAATCCGCGATTATCTTGGCGCGGACAGCCTTGGTTACCTTCCCGTTGAGAACGTGACAAAAATAGCGCAGAACGCAAAATGTAATTTTTGCAGCGGATGTTTCAGCGGGAAATATCCCGTGCCGGAACCTTTACCTTTCGCGAAAAATAAATTTGAACATAAAATCGGCAGGGTTGTTAATTAACATGGAAAACAGTTTCAGCGAAAGTTATAAAAACGCCGGCGTTGACGTAACGGCCGGATACCGCGCCGTTGAACTTATGAAAAAGCACGTCCGGCGCACAAAGATTCCCGGCGTTATCGAGGAAATAGGCGGTTTCGGCGGATTGTTCGCGCTTCCTAAAACGGACTGTAAAGAACCTGTTTTAGTTTCAGGGACGGACGGGGTAGGCACCAAAATAAAAATCGCGATGTTAGCTGACAAGCACGATACTGTAGGAATTGACTGCGTGGCGATGTGCGTAAACGACATAATCTGCGCCGGCGCGAAGCCGCTTTTCTTTCTTGATTATATCGCGTTAGGCAAAAACATCCCTGAAAAAGTCGAACAGATAGTAAAAGGCGTCGCCGAAGGCTGCGTACAGGCGCTCTGCGCCCTTGTGGGAGGAGAGACCGCCGAACATCCGGGCATGATGGAACAAGACGAATACGACTTGGCCGGTTTTTCCGTAGGCATAGTTGAAAAATCAAAAATACCGGATATTAATTCCGTAAAACCCGGCGATGCAGTCATAGGTATTGCGTCATCGGGCGTTCATTCAAACGCTTTTTCCCTAACGCGCAAAGTTTTTGGAATAGACGATGACAAGGGCATACTGGAAAAACATTTTGGCGAGCTTGGCTGCACCTTAGCCGAAACTCTTTTAACTCCCACAAAAATTTATGTTAAGCCGGTTCTGGCTCTTCTTGACAAAATTCAAGTGCGTTCGCTGTGCCACATAACAGGCGGCGGCTTTTACGAGAACATTCCGCGCGCATTTGGCAAAAATGTGGGAGCCGTTATTCGAAAGAGCGCGCTGAACATTCCGCCGATTTTTAACCTTATCGCGGAGCAGGGAAAGATTCCGGAAAGGGACATGTTCAACACTTACAACATGGGCATAGGGATGTGCGCCATTGTCAATGCGCAGGACGCGGACGAAGCGGTACGTTTCCTTAAATCGTACGGCGAAGACGCCGCCGTAATAGGTGAAATAAAAAGCGGTATTTCCGGAGTTATTGTAGAATGACGCGCATAGCGGTCCTTGTAAGCGGCGGCGGCACAAACCTTCAGGCGTTGATTGACGCCCGTGAAAGGGGAGAGCTGGGAGGCGGAGAACTTTTACTTGTCATCTCGACAAAGGCGGGAGTCAAAGCGCTTGAAAGGGCGGAAAAAGCGGGAATTAAAACAAAAACAATAGAGAAAAAGAAATTTTCCAATCCGGAAGAATATGACGGCGCGTTCGCGTCAGCGTTATCTGAAGAAAAAATAGATCTTGTCGTCCTTGCCGGATTTTTATCAATACTTGGACAGAAAACGCTTAAATTATTTGAAAACAGAATTATCAACGTGCATCCGGCCCTGATACCGTCCTTTTGCGGGAAGGGATTTTACGGCCTTCATGTTCATGAGGAAGTTCTTAAATACGGCGTGAAAGTTACAGGGGCGACAGTCCATTTTGTAAACGACGTAATAGACGGCGGCAAAATTATTCTTCAAAAAAGTGTAGACGTGCTTCCCGATGATACGCCTGAAACATTACAGCAGCGCGTTATGCGCGAAGGCGAATGGGTATTGCTTCCGAAAGCCGTCGCCATGTTTTGCAAAGGAGAGATAAAATGAAAGTTCTGGTAGCAGGCGGCGGCGGCAGGGAACACGCTATTATAAAGGCGCTTAAAAAAGATAATCGAATAAGTAAAATTTACGCGGCTCCGGGAAACGGCGGAATAAGCCTAGACGCTGAATGTATTCCCATAAAAGCCGTGGATATTCCAAAGATGACCGAGTTCGCCGTTCAAAACAAAATTGACTATGCTGTCGTCGCCCCCGATGATCCGCTTGTCCTTGGAATGGTTGACGCACTTAACGAAAAAGGAATCCGCTGTTTTGGGCCAAGCAAGGCGGCGGCGCGTATAGAAGGCAGCAAGGTTTTCGCTAAAAATTTAATGAAAAAATACGGCATTCCCACAGCCGCTTACGAAACATTTAACGAGCCTGATAAAGCCGCGGATTATTTGAAAAGAGACGGCTTGTCTTTCCCTGTTGTAATAAAAGCGGACGGTCTCGCGCTGGGCAAGGGAGTAATAATCGCGGAAAACCTTGAGCAGGCCATAGACGCGGTTAATTCGATAATGAGGGAAAAAAGATTCGGTGAATCAGGCTCCAGCATCGTAATTGAGGAATTTTTAACGGGGCCGGAGGTTTCCGTTCTTGCCTTTACGGACGGGAAAACCGTAGTCACTATGGTTTCGTCCATGGATCACAAACGCGCCTATGACGGCAATGAAGGCCCCAACACGGGCGGCATGGGCGTAATCGCGCCTAATCCCCACTACACGAAGGAAATCGCCGGTATTTGCGAAAAAACCATATTTTTACCCAGCATTAACGCGATGAGGGAGGAAGGCTGCCCCTTCAAAGGCTGCCTGTACTTCGGGCTTATGCTTACCGCAAGAGGCCCGGTTGTAATTGAGTACAACTGCCGCTTTGGGGACCCGGAAGCGCAGGCGGTACTGCCCCTGCTGGAAACAAGCCTGCTGGAAGTGATGGAAGCCGTAACGGACGAAAGGCTTTCTGAAACGGAGATCCGCTGGAAAGACGCCCATTGCGCCTGCGTAATACTGGCAAGCGGTGGCTACCCCTTGTCTTACAAGACGGGATTTGCCATTACAGGGCTGGCCGAGGCTGAAAAAAGCGCCTCGGAGGTCTGCCATGCCGGAACGGAATACAGGCGGACGGAAAACTCTTTTTTCACCTCCGGAGGCCGTGTTTTAGGCGTAACCGCCGTTGAAAAGACGCTGAAAACAACCCTTGAAAAGGCCTATAAAGCTGTTGAATTTATAGATTTTGAGGGAATTCATTACAGAAAAGACATAGGAAAGTATTAAAAACCTTGTAAAGGGATTTACTTATTTCATTATATAGATAATAATTAAAAATAAGGGTATATTTTCTATAATGAAACGTAACATATTTTTGTTTATATTATATTTTCTCATCTTATCCGCCGGCCTTTTCGGTCAGGAATATGATTCACAGGCATTAAGGTTTTTAAAGATCAGCGTGGAAAACCTTATGAACGGTAATTATATCAAGGCGATTGAATACAGCACGCGCGTGATTAAAATCGATCCGGATTCGGCGGTTACTTATGTCATACGCGCGAGGGCGTATTTTGAATTAGGCGACATGGACAAGGCGATAGCGGACAGTACGCAGGCCATAAGGCGCGACAGAAATAACATAGGCGCGTATTCAATACGCGGCAACGCTTACGGAAGAAAAGGCGACATGGACAGGGCGATAGCGGACTGGAAAGCGATATTAAAAATCAACCCTGACGCCGACGAGGCGAAGTTGAATATCGAAAAAGCGGGACTGCAGCGGGGTTTTTAATGTATGGCAAACATTCCTTTTTACGCGCAAGGGTTAAAATTTTCCTGTAAACGCTGTTCATCATGCTGCCGTTATGAATCAGGTTTTGTGTTCCTTTCTAAAAACGATCTAAAAAAATTAACTTCCCTTACAAATATGGACGACAAAAGTTTTATAGCTTCTTATTGCCGCTGGGTGCTGGATTGGCGCGGGAAACAGGTCCTTTCATTAAGGGAGAAACAAAACAAAGACTGCATTTTTTGGGAATCGGAATGTATGATATATGACGCGCGGCCGCTTCAATGCATTACATTCCCGTTTTGGGAATCCGTCATTTCCTCGGAGTATAACTGGGAAGCGGCAAGTTCGGGATGTCCCGGAATTAATTCGGGGAAACTGTACTCAAGCGCGGAAATCGGGAAATATTTACAGCTGCGCACGTCGGAACCGATTTTAAACAGGGGGGAACAATGAATATCCGTTTTTGGGGAGTACGCGGTTCTCTTCCGGCGCCTATAACGCCTGAGCGCGTTAAAAGCAAGATATCCGCGATAGTGGAGCAGATAACGCCCGAAGACCTGGTTAACGCGGAAAGCAGGGAACGGTTTTTAGCGGATCTTCCCCCGTGGCTTTTCGGGACTGTTGGCGGAAACAGCCCCTGCGTAACTGTTGACTTTGACGACCCAAAAGAAAGTATTATTTTTGACTGCGGTTCAGGCCTTCGTGAATTCGGAGTGTCCCAAATAAAAGACAACATCACGTCAACCCGGTATTATGTCTTTCTTTCGCATTTTCACTGGGATCACTTACAGGGACTGCCGTTCTTCGGCCCCGGGTATAATCCGTCCGTCACAATGAATTTTTATACTCCTTTCCCGGATGTTGAAAAAATATTATGCGGGCAGATGGTGACCCCGTATTTTCCCATCGCGCTTGAGGCAATGGGGTCAAAAAAAACCTTTAATCAGCTTAAAGACAAAGTAAAAGTCGCGGGGCGCACAGTAAGTTATAAAAGAATGAACCATCCGGGAGGTTCTTACGCGTACTGCGTTAACGACAACGGCAAAAGAATAATATATTCCACGGATACGGAGCTTACCACGGTCGATTTTGAAAAAACGGAAGAAAATACTTCTTTTTTTAAGGGGGCAGACCTTATTATAATTGACTGCCAGTATACTCTGGGAGAAGCCATAGAAAAATACAACTGGGGACACAGCGCGTTCAGCCTCGCCGTGGACTTTGCGGCTAACTGGGGGATTAAGCGTATGGTTATGTTCCATCACGACCCTTCTTATGATGACCATAAACTTTACGGAATTTTACAGTCCGCCAGATGGTATCTGGAAAGGATGAACATAAAAGGAATTGAATTGTTCCTTGCCTATGAAGGCATGGAAATATCCCTGTAAAATATGCGAAAGCCCCCGTCAAAAAAGGAAAAACGTAAGACTTTTTCACGTTTACTGGTGATTATTTCGTCGGTAATCGCGCTTTTTCTTATTATTATCCCGGTTTTAATCGGCGTTTTCATGTATTTTAACGCCCCCGTATCGCCGCGTCAGGAAAACGTAAGGTCGGATCTCAGCTATGCGCCGCCTGACGGTATTACAAAAGAAGACGACGGCTCTTATTATGTTGAAGTCAGAAAAGGGGAAAGCGCGCAATCGGTAGGAAGGCGGCTTGAAAGGGCGGGTCTTATTAAGAGCGCGTTTTTTTGGAATATAATCTGCCGTTTTAATAAAGGGCAGATAAAAACAGGAACATACCGCATTGAAATCCCCGCAAGCCAGATCGCGATTCACCGTATTCTTGTTTTGGGAAGGCAAATTTTATACAGGGTAACAATCCCGGAAGGAGTAACGCTGAAAAAGACGGCCGCGATTCTTGAGGAAGCCGGCATTTGCCCCGCGGATGATTTTCTTGAGGCGGCAAAAGACAGGTCCGTTTTGGCGCGTTACGGGGTGCCCAATGAAACAATGGAAGGCTACCTATTCCCCGACACCTACCTGTTCCCGTCAGAATATCCGGCATCCAGGGTAATAATTTCTATGGCGGATAACTTTTTCGCCAAAATAAAAAAGATAGATCCCGCATTTGCGTCTATGAGTTCAAAAGAATTAAATGACAAGGTAATCCTCGCGTCCATTATCGAACGCGAGTACAGGATAGCGGAAGAAGCGCCGCTTATGGCGGGCGTTTTTTACAACCGTTTAAATATAGGCATGGCGATTCAATCATGCGCGACTATTGAATATATAATAACCGAGATTCAGGACAAGCCCCATCCTTCGGTCCTTTACAACAGGGACCTTGAAATTAAAAGTCCTTACAACACATACATGCTCCCCGGCCTTCCTCCCGGTCCTATTTCCGCGCCGGGTGAAGTTGCGCTTAACGCCGTATTTAATCCGGAAAAATCGGGATATTTTTATTTTCGTCTTGAAGATCCAAAAATCGGAAGGCATTATTTTTCGGCGACATTGGACGAACATATAAAAGCAGGCCTTCTTGTGCCCAAAGGCCGCCTTTAAACGGAATGAGCAATGGCGTTAATATCAAAAACGACGATTCAGGAAGTTAATAACCGTCTCGACGCGATTTCCGCAGTGGGCGACTATGTCAGTCTTGAAAAAAAAGGCGGGCGCTGGTGGGGCAGGTGTCCCTTTCATTCCGGCGGGCAGGAAAAAACCCCTTCCTTCAAAGTTGATCCCGACTTAAAAATGTACCACTGTTTCGGCTGTAACGCCGGAGGCAGCGTTATCAGCTTTGTTATGGAAATGGAAAAAATCACATATCCGGAGGCGATTAAGCTTCTTGCCCGCAAGATTGGCGTTGAAATAATCTATGAAGAAGGTTCGGAACATGAAGAACAGGAAAGCTCGCAAAAAGAGGAGCTTTATGAACTGTACCGCAGGACCACCCTTACTTTTACGCATTTTTTAAAAGAAAAACCGGAGGGGAATAACGCGTTAAACTATATAAAATCCAGGGGTTTTTCGCAGGAAATGCTTGAGCGTTTCAAACTTGGTTTTTCCCCGCCCGAACGTGATTTCCTGCATAAATTTTTAATTTCCAAAGGCTATTCTGACGCCTTCCTTGAAAAATCCGGTTTGTTTTCCTCAAACTACAAAAACCTGCCGCTGTTTACGGGAAGGCTCATGTTCCCAATCGCGGACAGGCAGGGCAGGATAGTGGCTTTTGGAGGCAGGGCGATGCCCGGCGCAAAGCAAAGCGACGGAAAAGAGCCTCCAAAATACATTAATTCCCCGGAAACGGAAATTTACAAAAAAGGCCAGACCCTCTACGCCCTAGATCTGGCCCTTCCTGAAATAAGGAAATCAAAGACCGTATACCTTGCCGAAGGGTATATGGACGTAATCGCCCTTCATCAGGCGGAAATAACAAACGCCGTCGCCCCCCTTGGAACCGCGTTTACTGAAGAGCAGGCCGCCCTTTTGCGCCGCTGGGCGGACAAAATAGTCCTTGTTTTTGACACGGACGAAGCCGGAGAAAAGGCGGCGTATAAGGCGATTATCAACTGCCGTAAAATCGGGTTTAACTGCGAGCTAGCATCTATGATGCAGGGATTGAAAAATGAGGCCGTGCAGGCGGATACAGGAAAATTTAAGGATCCTGCCGATATTTTACAAAAATTCGGCTCACAGATATTGAAAAAAGTTATAAATTGTACTATAAATGACTTTGAGTACCTAATTTCACGCAGTAAATTACAGTACAAAGCGCAGGGGAACGGCATTAACCGCGCGTCGGAGTTTATGTTTCCGTATTTGGACGCGCTTGACACTGAAGTTGAACGTGATAACGGTATCGCTCTTGTAGCGGACGCTTTTAGAATAGGGCGTAACGCGGTTCAAGAAGATTACCACAGATGGAAGTCTGGAACGCATTCGCAAAAGGTCCGGGAAAATGCAAAACAAGATGTTTTGCGGGACGATAAAATAAAATCGAATGTCGAACTGTCCTTGCTTACCGCTGTGGCCGTAAATATGGAGCTGTATCCGGAATTCCGCACAGCTTTGGAAATTAAGGAGATTGATGATCCTGCCGCAAAAGAACTCTTTATTGCAATGGAGGAATGTTTTATCCATGAGGAGGCCGATATTGATTCCCTCCTTTCAAGGATTAAAAACGAACAGCTTAAAAATTTCATTGCCGCAAAAGGGGCTTGTGCGGAATTTAACTCAAGTACCGCAAGGCGTCTTATGGAGGACGGAATAAAAAAGATCAAAATAAAAAAATTCCGTAAAAGAATTGTGGAAATAGGAGCCGCAATGAGGGACAGCGAAAGAACAGGCGCGGAAATTAACCTTGACGAGCTGCTTGAGGAAAAGAAGTTCATTGATTCTCAAATTAGAAAACTTGAAGGAAGATAACAGATGTTAAATTTTTCAAAGATAATTCACAAAAAAGCCTCTCCTCTTTTAAAACATTTTTCAAAGAAAAACGCGCATAAAATTCATTTCAAATCTCAAACGGAAGACTCCGTTAAGAAAAATAACGAAAGCCGGGAATCAAACGACGCCCTGCTCGCAATTTCGGATTCCGCCGTCGCAAAATTACTTGAATACGCGAAAGAGAAAAAAATTCTTTCTTATGAAGAGCTTTCGGATTTTCTTCCCGAGCATATTACAAACACCGACAAGATTGAGCAGGTTCTGGCGCTGCTGGAAGCCAATAATGTGCAGCTGATAGAAGAAGACAGCTCCTCGGAAGAAGATGAAAGCGATGACGGCAAAAAACAGCAGAATTCCAAAAACCGCGCCGCTACGGGCGATAAAGAAACATCCCTTGTCGACGATCCGATAAGGCTGTACCTGCGTGAAATAGGAAAAGAACACCTGTTAACGGCGGAACAGGAAATTGATCTTTCCAAAAAAATGGAAGAAGGGGAGAACATAATAAAATCCGTCATAAAAAGATCGGGCATGATAATACCTGAATTCTTTCAAATAGCCCAAAAGGCGTTTGCCAAAAAAGACATGAAGGAATTGAATTTCTCCAAAAAAGAAATTACCGAGTACATGACGGAATGCAGAAGGCTGAACCAGTTTTACAAGGACACCTTACGGACAATTCACGGCGATCTAAGGAACTACATAGACTTAAAAAATCATTTAATTTCCAAGGACATGGATTATCTTGAAGACAAGGATTGTTCCGCCATACGCAAACGGATAATGAGGGCGTTAAAGAACATCCATATACATCCGGACGAAATACTGGCTTTTTCGGAAAAATTTCTCCAGGCTTCAAAAAAGATCAAAAAATATGTAAAGGAACAGGAACGTCTTCAAAAGCACCTGAAAGTCGTTTCCCTTAAAGAGCTTCGCACTTTGGGGCGTTATCTTACAATCAAGGACGAGCGGGAAAAGGTAGAGGCGGAACTGGGGCTTCCTTCTGACGAAATAAAGGAAAAAATAAAGCTTGTCCAGGTTACCCAGAAAAAATTAAGGACTCTTGAAGCCGAATTTGAGGAAACTACCGATAACATCAACGAGATGGCGAGCGAGATACAGCGCGGACGCGTAATGATGAAGAACGCGAAAGACAGGCTTATAAAGGCAAATTTAAGGCTTGTAGTCTCCATTGCGAAAAAGTACACAAACAGGGGGCTTCATTTCTTCGACCTTGTCCAGGAAGGAAACATAGGCCTTATAAAAGCCGTAGAAAAATTTGAATATCAAAAGGGATTTAAGTTTTCAACCTACGCCACATGGTGGATAAGGCAGGCCATAACACGCTCCATTTCGGATCAGGCGCGCACCATACGCGTTCCCGTGCACATGATAGAGCAGATTAACAAGGTAGTCCGCGAGTCAAGGCAGCTTTTGCAGTCTTTGGGCCGCGAGCCTACGGACGAGGAAATTGCCGAAAAACTCGGCTGGACTCCCCTGCGCGTTAAGTCCGTAAAGAACGTGGCGCGCGAGCCTATCAGCCTTGAAACCCCAATAGGCGAAGAAGAAGATTCGCTTTTAGGCGACTTTATCGAAGATAAGGACGTTGAAAATCCCGCCAACCAGACGGCTTTTACGCTCCTTCAGGAGCAGCTTGAGGGAGTCTTAAAGACCCTTCCGGCGCGCGAACAGGAAGTGCTAAAAATGCGCTTCGGCCTTGACGACGGTTATTCGCTAACTCTTGAGGAAGTAGGGTTGTATTTTAACGTAACTCGTGAAAGGATAAGACAGATAGAGGCAAAAGCGCTGCGCCGGCTGCGCCACCCGAAAAGAAGCCGCCGCTTAAAAGATTATTTAGACCATTAAGGAGGGAATATGGTAACCGAAAAAGACCTTGAGAAACTGCGCTCATTGCAGGAAATCATCTATGAGAAAATTAATCTGGAAAAGAGCATTCAGGAAATCCCGAAACTTTTGGGGACCTACGCGGAACTTCTTACAAAGCTTAAAAAAACCTTTATAGATAAAAATCATGAATATGAAAAGATAAAGGCGGAAGAGGTCGATTATAAAAACAAACTATATGAAGCAGAAATGGCAAGGGAAAAAGCGGAAAAAAACATGGACGCGATAAGCACCCAGCGCGAATATGAGGCGCTTGACAAGGAAATACGCGACGCTTCCGAAAAAGAACAGCAGTACCGCAAAGATTTGCAGCAAAGGGTGAGCCTTCTTGCGGAACTTGACGAGCAGATTAAACAGCATACCGCCCTTATCCAGCAGCAGGAAGCCGAACATGAAGAGCGCAGAAAAAAAGTGGAAGCGGAAATCGCGGACAAGCAAAAACAAATAGACACGCTTAAGAAAAAAGAGGCGAAACTTACAGAAAATCTTGATTCGGAAATGGTCTTTAAGTTTGAGCGCATTATCAACAACAAGATGGGCATAGGAATTGTCGCCATTAAAGGCAGCGTCTGTATGGGCTGCCACATGATCCTACCCAAACAATTCGCGAACAAGGTGCACCAGGGCGAGGAATTTGTTTTCTGCCCGTATTGTTCTCGTATCCTTTACTACGAAGAATCCGAAGAAGGCGAGGAAGACTTCTTCAACACAGACGACATGGGCGCCCTCTCCGATCTTGACGAAACGGAAGAAGAAGAGGAAGAAGAAGACGAGGAAGAGGAAGAGATTGTAAATATCGATTCCGAAGAGTAAAATAACAATCGATGAACCAGGCTGCCGCCTGACTTTTTGGTCGGGAGGAAAGTCCGGGCTCCGCAGGGCATGATGCCGGGTAATTCCCGGGACTCAAACGAGGACAGACAGCGCAACAGAAAGTATACCTCCCGGTTTCGGCCGGGAAAGGGTGAAAAGGCGGGGTAAGAGCCCACCTCGGTACTGGCAACAGTGCCGGCGGCAAGCCTCATCAGGAGCAAAGTCAAACAGCGTCGTTACCGCTTCGACGGTTACGCCGGCGGCCCGCC
>Ga0268262_10000760_pt1 | contig 41916 bp, 40 predicted proteins | sample TergutNc150P3_FD_190354 | JGI IMG/M metagenome (GOLD analysis project Ga0268262, IMG submission 190354) | Nasutitermes corniger P3 segment gut microbial community from laboratory colony in Florida, USA - Nc150 P3 (SPAdes) (version 2) | ecosystem: Host-associated > Arthropoda: Insects >...
GGGATAGGAGTACATATATGGTTCTAAAATTTTTTATTTTCGCGGTTGCCTTTCTTATCTCTTGCACAAGCGAGGAACGCGATAGCGTTTGTGATGAGAAGAGCATTTACTATAATGGCTGTGTAGGAGGCGTTTCGTCTAGTTCTGGGTCAACTCAATCTCTTGATTCCGTATCTTACGGTGATGAGACTTACGCGACGGTTGTGATTGGCACACAAACTTGGATGGCGAGGAATTTGAGTTACAATGCAGCCGGCAGCAGATGCTACGACAACTTAGGAAACAACTGTGCGACTTATGGCAGATTGTATGACTGGGCAGCGGCTATGGATCTGCCATCTAACTGCAACTACAATACTTGCTCTGAGCAAATAAGTACAAAGCACAAGGGTATTTGCCCCAGTGGCTGGCATATACCTAGCAGTGCTGATTGGGATGCATTGATGAAGGCGGTTGGCGGTGCACATACAGCAGGCAGGTATTTGAAGGCAGCGTGGGGCTGGAACATTAGTGACGTTCCCATTTCATCAGCCACGGACAAGTATGGCTTTTCGGCTTTGCCGGGCGGTCACTGCGATAATAATGGCTATTTCTTTTATATCAGCGAGCGAGGCAATTGGTGGACTTCTAGCTGGGACAATGCCACCCTCGCCTACGACCGGTATATGGAATACAACTACGAACAAGTACAATACGCAGCTTTATACAAGAGCCTCTCGCTGAGTGTTCGTTGTGTGAAGGACTAGCGCGTTGTGTTAGCCGTTGTCTGAACCACGATAACCAGAATCACCGCAAAAACACAAAAACACCCACCTACAAACGCTTCCCCACCCCAAGCGAAGCGCCCGCCTGACCATCCGCAGCTCCTACTAAGCCTGCCTCAATGCTCTAATCTGCTCACGAGGGAGATTCGTTGCTTTAAGCACATCGGCAAAAGAAAACCCTTTTGCAAGCATATTGCGGGCAGTTTTCACAACGCCTTTCTCCTCAGCATAAGCCAAGGCATTCGCATGGTCGCTGAAACGCTTCATATCACTTTCGTAATCCATAAGCTCCGCCTAAGTATGCCTCAACGCCCTAACCTGCTCACGAGGGAGATTTGTCACTCCAATAACTTCAGCAACAGAATATCCCTTTGCAAGCATATTACGCGCAACTTTTTTCACACTCCTAGTTTCTCCAATAGCAACGCCTTTTTCCTCAGCATAAGCCAAGGCATTCGCATGGTCGCTGAAACGTTTCATATCACTTTCGTAGTTCATAAGCTCCTCTTCTGTAAAATTAGAAATTCTTGCTATCTCAAAAAGACGTTTGAACACCATTTTTTTGAAACTCTTGGGTACTTTGCCAAGGTTGTGTGCGTTCTTAAAGATGAAAAGCATCCTGTCAAGATCGCTTTTACATTCCTCCTCGGTTTTGTCAAACCTAGTAAGGCGGACATAAATCAAACGCATAAGATTTTCATAGCGAACTTCTGGGTGAAGCTCGTTGGAAAGCGAAAGGTATTGAATAACCTCATCGCAGCCTTTCCCAAAATCCGCATCAAAGTCAAGGAAACTGAGAGTATAGACCACAGGAATATTGTAGTCGTAAGGGACTTTCTTTCCCTTGCTCTCCATTTTGCCCTTCTTTGCAAGATTAGCCACAGCCATACAGAGGTAAAAGAGACTTCGCTTGATAAAATGTTTCTGTTCCTCCACTTGCATCTCAACAATGAACCTAGCACCGGAGGCATCCTCGCATTGAATATCAAACACAGCCCCTCGCTTTTTCCTGGTCTTGCCAAGCTGGACTGTATGAATGACTTTCACATCTATGATAGGCTCTTTGAGAACCCTATCAAGGAAAGTATTGAGCAGGAACAAAAGCAGGTCCGTGCATTGCTCGCTAGCAAAGGCTTTTTTAAAGGTGAAGTCCAAAGTAAAAGGAGCAAACTTCGGCAGTTTTTTAGACATAGCAATCCTCGTGGAAAAAAATGTATGTGATATAATAAAACCGCTCCCTTGCAGAGCGAATGTAGAAAAGGAAAATATAGAAAAATGTAATGCGAATGTCGTGCGTTTGGGGGTGGTTGTAGGGGCGTATGATTACGCCCTATATTTGCCACGCCATAAATGCGGTAATAGAAAATTCTCATAAAAATGCACACTTTTGCAAACACTTGTTTGCAAAATTACGATTTTTGGATTTTTTTTGCCTTTTTTTACGTCTAAGTAATAGAACCAAAAAAAAGGAGGTTTCTATGAAAAAAGAAAAGGCTAGACCTTGCAGTGGCAGTAACACTTTTGTATCTTTAAAGGAGGTAGCAATATGGATAGCATTTTGAACCTTATAGCTAACGAAGCTAACGTGCGGTTGCTAGTGACACTGGCATTCGTCAGTTGTGCTTATATGTTTATCAGAAGCCAAATGAAGGATATGGGACATTCCATAAAGAGCGACTTGGCAGCTATGAGCAAACGTATAGACAGCCTGGAAGCTTCCATAAAGAGCGAATTGGTAGCTGTACATTGCCGAATAGATGAAGTGGAATTTTCTCTCAACAAGCGAATAGACGACTTAAAGAATAACGACTTCGCCCATTTGAACGGCACTATTGAAGCCCTGACTTATGCTTTGGAGAAGAACGGATCTCTAAAACACGAAGACAAGGAGTACGTAGATAGCAGGCTGGCTCATTGAAGTTACAGTATCATTGTAAAAGAATTTTACTCACCCTGCCAGCTTCACTTCGTGGGCAGGGTTCGCCCTTCGGGCTGTCCTGCGGACATTAAAAATTTCCTAACAATGCCTGTTTGCTTGGCAAAGCTTTTGGACAGGCACGGAAATTTTTTCTACATTACCCCCATGCGCCGCCTTTTCCTCACCCTTGCCCTTGCAAACACAATGCTGTTTGCGCAGGATAATAGCATTGCTGAAATTCGCCGCAACATAAAGACTGTGAATGCAGAAACGGAAAGGGAAAAGAATTTAACGCAGGCAGAGGCAAAACGGCACGCAGATTTTGTTGCAAATGCAAGGCAAAAAACCACGGCTTTGGAAAATCAAGAAAAGGAATTGCTTGGGCAAATAGATTCGCTTAAAGCGGAAATAGAAAAACTCAAAGGGGCAAGGCAAAAAGCGCTTGGCACCACTCGTTATTTTGAAACACGCAAGGCAAAATATAGCGAAGATTTGGCAAAAACAATAGATACCTTGGCTTTGTTTGTGGAAAGCGGTTTTCCATATAAAAACAGTGAAGCCGCAGATGCTTTGCGCGAAATTTCTTCGCAGCTCAAAAAATCCGTTATAAGCTCCGAGGCGGCTTTTGGCAGGGTTTGGGAAGTTATGCTTGATAGGGTTCGGCTTGGCTACACCGCCGAAACTTGGAATGGAAATTTGAATTTAGATGGCAAAATAATCGCGGGCAAATTTTTTCGCTATGGCACGGTTGCTTCAATTTTCACAAGCCAAAACGGAGAAACGGTTTTGTGGCTGAACAACAAAACAGGCAAATGGGAAAACACCGGAGAAAATTTTGCGCTTCGAACTGCAATAAAAGAAACCATGCGTGTGGCAGAAGGCAAAACAGCCCCTAAACTCTCGCCTGTTCCAATCTCCAGGTAGCAGTGCTAAAACCCGAAACATTGAACGCTTTTGAAAATTTTTGCGCAGAAGCAAAAAAGCAGGGCTTTGAGCCTAAAATTGAAAGCGGTTGGCGTAGCTTTGAGAGGCAGCTTTTGATTTGGAATGAAAAGGTTTTGGGAAAAAGAAAAATTTTAGACGAAAATGGAAAACCTCTAAACAGAGACGAACTTTCCGATTTGGAGTGCATGAAAGCGATTTTGCTTTGGAGCGCCTTGCCCGGAACCAGCAGGCACGAGTGGGGAACGGATATAGATGTTATAGATGCGGCTGCGGTTCCAGAAGGCTATGAGGCAGAGCTGAGTTTGGAAGAATCTTTTGGGGTATTTGGAAAATTTCACAAATGGCTGGATTCTCAAATTGAAAGCGGCAATTCCTTTGGATTCCGGCGTGTTTTTTTGCCAGGCATAGGCAGGGTACAGCAAGAACCTTGGCATTTGAGCTATGTACCGGAGTCAAAAAAAATTGAAGAAAATTTCACATCAGAACACTTAACCGAGCGTTTGGAAAAAAGCGATATATTATTGCTCCCCCAAATTCTGGAAAACCTAGACTGGATTTTAAAAGAACACGTGAGATGTTATTTCTATATTACCCAAATATGTCCCCATTCATAGCCTTGGATTGTGTTTTTATACTGCTCCCCTTTGCGGTTTTGGCGTTTGGGTTGTTTTCTAAAAAAATCTCCGTTTTTTTGGCTAATTCCTGTTCTGCGGTTTTGTTTTTGCTTTATGCGGGATTTTCCATTTGCGGATTTGAAAGCTGGAACTTAAATGCGAGCTTCATCACTTGGAGCGTGAATGGCTTTGGAATTTTGATAAGGGAACTTTTGCTGTTATCCTTCTTTTTTGCCTCTGTTTTGAGCAATAATTACGATTTGAAAAGCAAGCCGGAATTTTTGGGCGCTATGTTATTTGTGGCAGTTGGCGGAATGCTTGTTGCCTCGGCTGGCGAACTTTTATCTCTGTTCATAGGTCTGGAGCTTGCAACTATGCCGATGTATTTTTTGGTTGCTTGGAACAAAAGCTCGGCAAGGGGGTCTGAAGCAGCCCTAAAATATGTGCTTATGGGTTCAATAGCCACCGCGGTATTGCTGTTTGGACTCAGTTATTTGTATGGTTTTGCAGGGTCGCTTTTTTATGAGGATATTTATAATGCGGTGCGCAATACCTACGAAACGGATGCCAAGTTATTGCTGACGGCTGTGGTTTTCATAGTTATGGGAGTTGGTTTTAAGCTCACTTTGTTCCCCTTCCACACTTGGGCACCAGATGTTTACGAGGGTGCGCCAACACCGATAACAGCTTATTTATCCGTTAGCTCAAAAGCCGTTGCCCTTGTGTTTTTAAGCGTTCTCATATATTATCCCTTGTCGGATTTGGGCTTTGTGTTTAGGATAATTTTTTCTGCCCTAGCTATGGCAACCATATTCATAGGCAATTTGGGAGCATTGAAGCAGAGCAGGCTTCGCAGGTTTATGGCTTATAGTTCCATTGCTCAGGCGGGCTACATTTTAATAGGGCTTTGCGGCAGCGAGAGGCTTGGCATTTCTTCTTTTGTTTATTACCTGTTTCTTTATGCTTTTTCAAATTACCTCATGTTCTTTTTAATTAGCATAATAGGCAAAAGCCGCCCTGAAAGTTTTGATTCTCTTGCTGGGCTTTCCAAGCAAAGCCCTTTACTCGCTGTTTTGTTTGCAATTAGCGCATTTAGCTTGGCTGGAATTCCGCCGCTTGCTGGTTTTATAGGCAAATGGATGGTATTTGCCAGCGCGGCTTCTGTGGGGAATTATTTGCTAGTCGGTTTTGCCGCCATAAACAGCGTTATCGCTTTGTATTATTATTTGCAAATAGTGAAAGCTGCGTGGGTTAGTGATGCAAACGAAAATTTGCCACCTGTGGAAGTTTGCTTGTGGCATAAGATAATCCTTGCAGTGCTAGGTTTTTGTGTTTTGTTCTGCGGCATTGCCCCTTGGCTGCATACTTACATATATTCACTGGCTTGGTAAAGAGGTATGAAGATAAAAGAACTGCTGTTTAGGACCTTTAGTTTGCCTGCGGGCTTGCTCGCTTTTGCTTCTGTTCTCGTTTTATCTTATTTTTATTATCGCCTGCAAATAAACACTCCTTTTGCTTATGAGCAGATAATTGCAAATATTTCTGAATACAGGCTGCTGGATTCGCGAATTTATGTTTCTGAAAATCCAAGGCAGATAAATTTTTCTTATGTCAAGGATAATTTGAATATTCAGCAATCTCTTATGGTATCCACAGAGGAATTGCTGAACAATTTGAGCAATAGTGGAATTAAGGTTCCAAACACAGATGCTCTTTTTGAAATTGAGAAAAATATAACTTTGAGAATTCGCTGGCTTTCGGAATGTTTAAAAAGCGATTCTTGCAATGTTGAGGAATGGCGTTATAGCAGGGCAAAAGCGCACGATGCTTGCGGAATTTTGCTCGCATCTTTTTATAATCTGGTGGCAGAGCAGGAGGAAGTCTGGTCTAAAAACCTGAAAATATTTTACATATTATCTATTATGCTTTTGCTATCCACTCTGTTTTTCGCGGCAAAGAGAAAAGAGTAAGCGCAAATTTTTACTCTGCGACCAACTGGATGATTTTTACGAACAAGCTGTTTGTAAGAGCATAGGTATCCAAGCCTTCAAAATTCAATGTGCTGAAAATAATTTTGCCCTTTCCATATTGCATTATTTGCATATCCACACCAGCTTGCAATTCGCAGTTTTTTATGGAAACCGAATGTACATAGCTCTCTGCATCTTTAATTTTAGACATAGATAAGCTAGGCACAATGGCAGAGCAGGTTTTATCTAAAATGGATTTTCCAAATAATTCGCTTTCGAGTTCAGATTCTTTTGGAATGTAATGGATGCTTGCGCCTGCGGCTCCAGAAGAATAAAAACATTCTAAAGAAAAGTCAAATGCGGCAAAATTGTTGAGCAGCCTGATGTCTTCTGGAATTATGTCTGAGATAAAGAGAATTTTTCCAGATTTAACTGCATTTGCAACGGATTCCAAAATGGAATTATCTGCCCAAGAACTGAGTGCCGCTGTGAATAACACCGGTTTTTTGCTGTTTATCATATCTATTATTTCAGATGAATTTTCTGCGGCATCTAAAAATTCGGACTTTGCCAGCACGTTTTTAATATTCGGCGTTTCAATAACTTCTATGGGTTCTTCCATAGAATAAATTTCTTTTTCATAGCTTTCAAGCGTTAATTTCAAACTGTAAGAACCTGGTTTTTGCGGAGCTTTCAGGCTTAGGTCGCCAAGAGATGCTAGCGTAAATTTTGGGACGGAAAAATTTTTGCTTTGCGAAACCGCAGCTTTGCCGCTTTTATCCAAGAGATGCACGGATATGGTTATTTCGTTCAATCTTTTTTCGTTGAGCAAACTGAGCTGAAACGAAATGCTTTCGTTTTTTGCAACCACCCTTTCTAAACCGCTCAAAAGCAATCTGGTGGAAGCATTTATGTTCTTAATGTTTTGCTCTAAATTTTTACTCTCTCCGTTTTCCTTTACTATTCCGCTAAAATCGTTTTTGAAATCTGCCCATTCTTCAATGAAATATCCGCTAACAACAGGGCTGCTCTGCAAGCATTGAATATTTTGGTCTAGCCCAGAAAGAGCAAGCTCATCTGAATCTTTTGCATTTTTGTTTGTGAAATGTTTTATTTTTTGCACCAAGTTTTGCAGGTCAGTATCGTTCTTTGCAGAACCAAAAATATGGTGATTTTTTATGGATAGCAAAACCTTTCCATTTTTCTTCACATCATCGGTAAATAGCTTGTAGTTGTCTTGCAGCCAGGCATCGCCAAAGAAAGGGTCTGGAATAACGAAATCTTTGTCTTCTGAAATTCCATAGCGAGATAAAAACAATGTGAAAGGCACTCCGCCAAAAATTTTGAGGGCTAGATAATGCGAGGAGTATGGAAGCACCGTTCCATCGGTTACGCCTATTATTTTTCCAGTTGCGCTAAATGTTTTTTCGTGCCCGTGCTTGAAGTTTTGGTCGTTGTCTATGGAAACGTTATTTATGTTGCTTATTGCCGGATGGCAGCTTTCCAAAGTGTCTATGCGGTTCAAAAGTTTTGCCCCATTTTCCAAAATGAGCCTGCCGTTTTCAGAGCCTAATATCCAAGCTGCCAGTGATGGGTGGTTTACGCTTTCGCACACTATTTCTGGGGCAATGGCTTTTATTGCCTCTAAACCCATTTTGCTGGATTGCTCATCGCATATAGGGAATTCTTGAAAAACCAAAAGCCCCAGCCTATCACATTCGTCCAAAGCCTCTCTGTTAAAAGGAGCGCCTCCTGTGCGAACAGCATTAAAGCCAAGTTCCTTGATTTGTTCCAGTTCTTTTACAATGGAAACATCCCTGCGATGGCTATATGTTATGCCGTGTATTTTGATTATGGAATCGTTTAAAAAGAAATCTCCCTGCTTGCAATCAAATTTTTTGAAGCCAAAATTGGAAGATAAGTAGTTTGAACCGTCTAAACGAATTTCCAGCGCATAAATTTCCGGCGTTTCTATAGACCAAAACTTTATATCCTTAAATCTCAAATGCAGCATTATGTTGGCATTTTCTTTTTCAAGTTTAACTTCTTTTTGAATGGACGAAACCTCCAATTTTGGGTCGCGAGCAAAAATTTTCAATTTTGCCACATAGTTTCGCGGATTATTGAAGGACAATTTTACATTTATTCGCCCGTGGTCGGCATTAGTGGCTATTTCCATAGCGGTTAGCAAGGCTCTTTCGCCGCTTGTTATGGATACTTTGCCTGCAAGCCCCGCAAAAGGACTCCGCTTCCAAGGCAGCCCTAGAGGCATTTGCTCGGCTGGTATAGGGTCTCCACCTGAAATTAGCTCAAAATCGCCGTTAGATGAAACGCTGGCTATTTTAACGCACAGCAGATTTTCGTGGTTTGTTTTTGCAAACTGAGAAATATCAAATTCAAAGGAGGTAGTTGAGCCAAAATGGTCTCCCACTAATTTCCCGTTTACCCAAACAACAGCATAAACAGCCGCCTGCTCAAACCTGAGCAGGCATCTCTTGTCTTTGGTTGAAAGTGAAAATTTTTTGTAATAAAAGGCTGTTGTAGCCGTATTTTCGTCCCAGATATGCGGAATTTCCACATTTTTGGCTTTGCTAGGAATTTCTGTAAACCAATGACTGGCGACTCCTTTATTCTCTGGGTCCCAAATCATTTTCCAAGTGCCATCCAAATTAATTTCGCTCATAAGTAGAGAAATATACTAATTTTTTTACTATCTTATTGTTAAATAAGCTAGCTCCACTGTTTCTTTCGCTCTTGCGGAGGGGGCTTTAGGAGTTTTAAAAATGGAGGGGGTCCAATGATATACGGATATATCCGTGTAAGTGCGGATAGTCAAAACGCAGAAAATCAAAAATGCGAAATAATGAATTTCGCACAGCAGCACAGCATAGCCATAGACGAGTGGATAGAGGAAAACGCCTCTTCCATGCAGGATTTGCAAAAGCGCAAACTCGGCAAGATTATTGGCAGTGCTAGGAATGGCGACCTTATAATAGCCAGCGAACTTTCGCAGATGGGGCGCAACCTATTGCAGGTTATGGAAATACTCAATTACCTGCTGAATAGCGGGGCAAGGGTTTGGACAATCAAAGACGGCTACAAGCTAGGAGACGATATTTCCAGCAAAATGCTAGCCTTTGCTTTTGGTCTTTCTGCCGAAATAGAGCGCAAAATGATTTCACAACGCATTCGCGAAGCCCTTGCAGGCGTAAAAGCTGGCGGCAAAGCACTTGGCCGCCCACTTGGGAGACGCAACACCGAATCCAAGCTAGCTAGCAGGGCAAGTGAAGTGCAATACCTGCTCTCGTGCGGATATAGCCGAGCAGCAGTGGCTAGGAAGCTAAATGTGCATAGAGACACATTGGCAGCATTTTTGAACCGCCAAGCTAGCCAATAATGGTACCTTGTGCCTGAGGCTCAGTCCAGGCAAAAATAATTTTCTAAATTATCCTTTTGCGCAATACTCTCCCCCCTAGAGGATTAAAAGATATGAAGAAACAGCTTTTACTTTTGCTATTTCTCGCCCTCGCTGCCTATGGGCAACAGGAGAGAATTGCCATTATAAACACTATGGATGATTTTGATTCCATAAGTGTTTCCAACTTAACTTACCTGACCGACAGGCTGCGAGAGGCTGCGGTTAATGTTCTGCCCAAGCAGAGGTTCGGGGTTATGACCACGGAAAGCATAGTAGCCTTCCTAGGCTCGCAGGAGAACACTGTGAAAGTATGCAAGGAGTCCAGTTGTCTAGCGGATTTGGGCAGAAAGGTGAGCGCGGATTATGTGGCACAAGGGCGTATAGGGAGGTTTGACGGCAATTTGACCATAAAGGTGGAGTTATACGATACGCAGAAGGGAAATCTGGTTGGTTCCTTCACTGGCAGTTCCAAAGATATATCCAGCTTGCTGGTTTTGATAGACGAAAAGTCTTCGGATTTGTTCAAAAAGATGCTTGAAGAACCTACGGCAAAGCCTGAGCCTGTACCAGTCAAAGTGATAGAAGTTGAGAAGCCGGAAGTTGCGAAGTTGGAGCCTGCGCCTGCGAAGCCTGAGGCTGGGATGCCAAAAGAAGAGAAGCCAAAGGATGGGAAGCATTTTTTCAACAAAACCAGCTTTTGGGTTGGGCTTGGCTTGGAAGCACTGGGGATTGGAATGCTTTATGCTGGAGGGGAAATGGACAGCGATATGGTTAATTGGGCAGAAAATTATTACGTATGGGGGATCGATCAGGAGTATTACGACCGTCATTGGGATAATGCGCAAAGCAGCAAAACTAAAAGGGATATTTTTTGGATTCTTGGAGCCGCGCTTTTGGCTTCGGGGATAGGAGTTCATATATGGTTTTAAGATTTTTTATGTTCGCGGCTGTGATTTTTTTGTCTTGCTCAGTGATAGACGAGGTGTGGAATGGGGGCTACCCGAAGGACCCGGAGGACCGCGACAACCCCTTTGATGAGAAGAGCAGCACTTATATAGCTCCTAATATTGTCTATGGCGAGCCTGTGGATTATGAAGGCGAAATTTACAAAACAGTTGTGATTGGCACACAAACTTGGTTTCAGAGTAATTTGAATTACGATGCAAGCGGCAGCAGATGCCATGATGATAAGGTAGCCAACTGCAACAAATATGGCAGATTGTATTCTTGGGCAACGGCAATGGCTCTGAATGATAGCTGTAACACTAGTAATTGCAATTCTCTCTTATCAAAGAATAATAAAGGAATCTGCCCCGATGGCTGGCATATTCCAAACGATGAAGAATGGAAAACGCTACGAAAGTTTGCTGCTGGTGAACAGGCATATTATTCTAATTCTGAACTTAAGTATGCTGGAGACTTTCGTTTGAAAACAAAAAATGACTGGAATAATTTCAAAGGTCTGGACACGTATGGCTTTTCGGCTCTGCCTGGCGGCTATATGATTCCCGACTACAACGATGTATTCCGTTCAACAGGAGTCGGAGGAATGGGTTTATGGCAGAGTGCTGATGCACGTTATCACGTATGTATGGGGTCCGACTACGGCGGCGGCGGCAGCTACTACTACTACTACGACAGCAACTACAGATGCCCCGAAGGCAGGGACGAAAGCTTACTGGATAGGAGTTTACTGTTTAGTGTTCGTTGTGTGAAGGATGATGGAGTAGCACCGCCAAGCAGTAGTTCCCTTGCGCAGAGTTCAAGCTCTGCGAAGGATGTGCCTTCGTCAAGCTCTGTGAAAGATGTGCCTTCGTCAAGCTCTGTAAAGGATGTGCCTTCGTCAAGCTCAAAGCCAAGCAGTAGTTCTAGCATTGAGTATGTTGGAGGTTCTTGTGATGTGGATAAATACAGAACCAAGAAGATAGGCGGGCAGACTTGGATGACGGAGAATTGGAGTTGCTATGCCAAAGGTAGCGTATGTTACAACAATGAACCTAGAAAATGCGAAGAGTACGGCAGATTATATAATTTGGAAGCGGCTAAAACTGCTTGTCCCTCAGGGTGGCATTTGTCGAATGCTAGTGATTGGCATGAACTGATAGCTTCCGTCAATCCGGACTGTGAGAATAATAATAGTTGTGATGTGGGAAAAGAGTTAAAGTCTAATGGTGGTTGGGACGGTAGCAATGGCAATAACTCGTCTGGCTTTTCGGCTCTGCCCGGCGGCATCGGAGATTCAGGCAAATTCAGTGGGGAAGGCAAAGCCGGCAATTGGTGGATCGCAGATTCGGCTGACAACAGCTTGGGTATATCCGAGAACAACAGCGTCAATTATTCCAAAGTGGATGCGAGCTACTTTCTAAGTGTTCGTTGTGTGAAGAATTGATGAATTTACTATATTACCCTAGTATCATTCAAATTGGAGAGGTTTTATGATTCGCAGAATAACGCTTTTTCTATTCTTGGCTCTTGCCACAATAGCTTTCGCACAACGCACACCAACTCGCTTAGTTGTCTTTAAATTCTTTGATGGGCAATATAGAACAGGTGGTTTTAATTATTCTTATGGAGGTCCCGACTTAACACCACCTGCTTGTCCGGGTTCTGCAGTATCAGAGGGTGTTGCTCCTAACGTGGCGATAGACAAAACGCAGACTTTTAAAACCACTCCTTCTTTGAAAATAATCCTCAATCAAAGTGCTTATTCAGGTGCATCAGTATGCCTTCACAATGAATTCGCTGATTTGAGCAAGGTTTTGCTGGATGGTGCGGTTGAATTTGATATCAAAGGCGCAAATGGAGGCGAGCAAGCTATATTTGGATTTTTGGATTCAGATGGCAAAGACAAAAAAACGCAGTCCAAACTTACGTTGAATAAATATGTGCAAATAAGCAAAGACTGGCAGCACGTGAAAATTCCTTTGGCAGATTTTCCCGATAGAGGCATGTATTGGAACCAAGCAAAATGCATGGAACAAGCCGATCGCATTGATTGGAGCAAAATTGCAGAATTCCGCATATCCGTTGACAAGGGAACCAACCCTAAGGGCTTTCAGGTGTGGATTGCCAATGTTGAAATTGTGAAAGGCACAGTTCCTAAAGCAGCACCAAAACCGAAAATTGTTTACTGGGACGAAAAAACAGAAACTATAGAAGGACCCAAGGACCCGGCAAAGCTGGATGGCAAGGCAAAGGCAGTGCAACCAAATGGAGTGTTCTATGATGGCAATCTCAAAGGAACTGGCTATGGGTATGGTGGATTAACCGCATATAAAGAACAGCCTACCAAAACACCAGGCAGAAATGTCATTGGAGTTTATATGGACGACAATGAGTATTCCGGCGTAAATCTCTCTTTGGACGAAGGCAAATACATTGACCTTTCCAAGGTTAGAGATAAAGGCGGCGTTTATTTTTGGGCAAAGGGCAAGCAAGGCGGAGAAAAAGTTTATTTTGGCATATTGGATAATCAAGGGGGCGACATAAAGAGCCAAACCAAAGTCAATTTGCAAGACTGGGTTGAAGGGCAAACACTTTCCAAAGACTGGAAACTGGTAAAAATCCCTCTGAAAAAATTTCTCGATGCGGGTTTATATTGGGATGCCATTAAGCAAGCAGAAGTTAGCAAAAAGATACAGTGGAATAAAATTCAGGCAGTTCGTTTCTCTGTTGGCAGAGCCGATAACAAACGCGATGGTCACCCAGATGACCCCGTGACTATATATGTTGACCAAATCACCTTTACCGAAAACATAGACTGGGTGGATCCGGATTCAAAATGGAATACCTTCAAAAGCACTGCGCCAGATTTGGTTTTGCACGATTTTGAAAACAATCCTGGGTTTGAGCCAGCCATGGGACCAAAGTCCAAGGTTACTTTTACAATAGACAAAGGCAATTTAGATGGCAAATCACTGAATGTTTCTCATTACATGCTGGGCGATTGGGTTGACCTTGTTTATGATTTTGAAAAGCAAAAAGCAAAAAAAGAACTTACCGACTGGACAAAGCACTGGGGCATTATGTTCGATATTTATACGGATAAGGCTTGGCAGGGCATAACAGTTCAAGTGGGAGATAAAGGCAAGGAATTTTTTGTGAGCAGCACCGGTGCGCCAAAAGGCAGAACCACAGTGCTTGTTCCATTCCGTTCATTCACCAAATTCCCATATTACCAGCCAGATGATGCGGTTCAAAACGGAATTTTTGATTTGGATGGAGTAAAGGTTCTCGACTTTAAACCAGATGGCGAAGGCTCAGAAGGCTCTTTCCAAATAGATAACGTTAAGCTCACGAATTTGCGCGAAGCACCGCGCGCCAAGGTTTTGGAAGTTGCCAATTTGACAATAACCGGAGATTTGAACAAGGTTGTAAATCCGAATATATCAAACTCAATTTTTGGCATTAACGCGGCTCTTTGGGATGGCGATTTGCTGAAACCCGAAACAAAAAATTATGTGAAGAGAATCAACCACGGCGTGGTTCGCTATCCGGGCGGGCTTCGCGCTGACGATGACCACTGGAAAAAGATTCTGGAAGCCAAAGACTGGATGGTTGATACCGATGAATTCCTTGAATGGTGCAAAGAAACAGGCACCACGCCAATGTTCACCGCAAATTTCGGCACGGGAACGGTAGAAGAAGCCGCAGACTGGGTTAAGCACACCAACATAACCAAAAAAGCAAACGTTATCTATTGGGAAATAGGCAACGAAATTTACGGCGATTGGCATCCTCAATATGCAAAATACGGAGCAGACAAAGGGATCACTTATGGCAAACGCGCTCGTGAATTTATCACTGCCATGAAGAAGGTTGACCCAAAAATCAAAGTTGGAGTTTTGGGTGTGCTAGACGGCGAATGGAACGAGAATGTTCTAAAGCAAACCGCAGATGTTGCCGATGCTTTGATAATTCATCATTATCCGCAGCACGCTGGCGCAGAAAATGATTTTGGCTTGCTCGCCTCTCCTCAAGATTTGGAGAAGATTTTTGGTCGCGTTAGGGAAGGCATCAAAAAATTCTCGCCTAAAAAAGACCTTGAAATTTGGCTAACCGAATGGAATTCAGTTGATTTCAAGCCAGGTCCGCAAACCTTATCTTTGGTGAACGGATTGTTTGTTGCAGATTACCTAGGTATGCTTGCCAAAGTAGGTGTGGGTTCCGCGCAATATTGGGATATTCACAACGATATAACTCCAGAAGGCGGCGACTATGGCTATCTTTCGCGTTCTCACGAAGAGATAATAGGTGGCAATAAACCACGTCCAAGCTACTATGCTTTCCAAATGGCTTCTGATGGCGTTAGAGGCAAACTTGTTGAGAGCAATAGCGGAAGCTCTGATTTAACCACTTATTTGTCCGTGAACGGCAAAAAGAAAACCTTGCTCGCAATAAACAAAAATCCCTACACCGCTTTCAATGGCACAATCAAAATTCCTGGTTTTGCTGGCAAAGCAAAGGTAGAGGTTTTGGCTGCTCCAAAAGGGCAAGCCGCAGGCAAAGTGTTTAAAATTGACCCGCCCAAAGCGAGTAACCAAGAGATAAAAGAAGGCGGTGCTATAACATTCCCCGCCCATTCTGTAACATTGATTACCATTGAATAAAAAAAAGAGGACCATTTCATCGCTATGCGCTTTCCCCCTCTTTTAGTTTTGCTGCTTCTTGTCTCTTTTGCTGTCCATGCACAAGAGCAAAAGCGCGTTGCTATATTGAACACGGAAGGTGAAGGCGACTTGATATATCTGAGCGTTAAGCTGCGTGAAATTGCGGTAAAAGTATTGCCCAAAGATAAATATTCCATAATGACCGCAGAAACCATAATAGACAAGCTAGGCTCAAAAGAGAATGCCCGAAAAATTTGCAAAGAAGCACAATGTATGGCAGAGATAGGCAGAAAAGTGAGCGCGGCTTATGTTGGGCAGGCAAGGGTTGGGAATTTTGACGGCAATTTGACCATAAGTATGGAATTGTACAACGCTGCCAGTGGTACCTTAGTTGATTCTTTCACGGGCGAAGCTAGAGACCTATCTGGTTTGCTAGCAGTAATAAACGAGAAAGCACCCCAAATGTTTGGCAAAATGCCGGGAGCTTCCAGCGGCTCAAAAACTGCTTCAGCCCCTTCTGTTGCTGGAGGCATAGGAGGTGTGCAAGTCAAAGGAACCGATTATGAATTTACGGGCGAGAAACGTTATTTAGCAAACATATCAAGTGAGCCTGAAGGAGCCAGTTTGAGTTTTAACGGAATGCCTGATTCCCGTTGCACAAAAACGCCGTGTAGCGTTGAGCTTGCTGAAGGCAGTGCTCGCATAATTGCTGCTTTGGAGCAATACGAAATGGCAGATACAACTGTTTTTATAAAACAGAATAACCAGAGCATACGCCTTCGTATGAAGGCGAACTTTGGGATTTTGGAGATAAAACCCGCCTATTCGGATGGCATTGGCAGAGATGAGCAATGGAGCTTGACAATAAATGGCAAGGCGGTTGCCGCTTGGGAAAACAGGCTTTCTCCCAATAAATATAGCGTGGAACTTAGCCATAGGTGTTATGAGGATATAATCTTTGAGGCTGGCATAAACAAAGATAAGCGTGAAGTTTTTGATATGGCTAGCCATACAAAGCTGAAAAAGGGTGGTTTGGTTTTGAATGCAGAGAGGGATGGCAAGCCTGTTAGCGAGGTGGTTTATGTGAATGGAGTGCAGGTTGGGGAAACGCCGTTCAGCGGTCCTGTGCCTTTGTGCGCTAAGGTGGAGATTGGAAGTGGCAGAGAGTTGGTGAATGTGAGTTTGAAACATAATGATAAGGTTTCGCATACTGTAAAAAGCATTAGCTATAAATCTTCCGCTTCTACCGCTCAGGCAAATCCTGCTCCAGTAGCTTTTGAGCAAGGATATACCGCTGGCACTCGCCAAACTCGCATAGTTGTATATAAATTCTTTGATGGGAAATATAGAACAGGCGGTTTTGATTATTCTTATGGAGGAAAATCCAAGGTAGAAATAGACAAAACCCAGATTTATAAATCAAATGCCTCTCTGAAAATCAACTTGGATCCAAACGATTATTCCGGTTCTTCCATAAGCCTTTACAATGAATATTTTGATTTTAGCAAGATTTTGCTGGATGGTGCGGTTGAGTTTGATATCAAAGGCGCAAATGGCGGCGAACAAGCTATGTTTGGATTTTTGGATGACGATGGCAAAGGCAAAAAAACACAGTCCAATCTAGCTCTCAATAAGTATGGGCAAATAAGCAAAGACTGGCAGCACGTGAAAATTCCTTTGGCAGATTTTCCCGATAGAGGCATGTATTGGGACAACATAAAGCAAATTGAACTTCCAGCTCGCATTAACTGGGACAAAATTTCTGAATTCCGCATTTCAGCGGACAAAGGAACCAACCCCAAAGGCTTTCAGGTGTGGGTTGCCAATGTTGAAATTGTGAAAGGCACAGTTCCTATTGCAAAACCAAAATCAAAAATTGTTTACTGGGACGAAAAAGCAGAAATAATAGAAGGACTAATAGACCCAGCAAAGCTAGATGGCAAGGCAAAGGCTCTTCCAGGTGGGGTGTTCTATGGCGGCAAGATGCAGGGATTTGGCTATGTGTATGGAGGATTAACCGCATATAAAGAACAGCCTACCAAAACAGCCGGCAGAAATGTTTTAGCTGCTTATATGGACGATAACGAGTACTCTGGCGTAACTTTCTCTTTGGGCGAAGGCAAATACATTGACCTTTCCAAAGTTAGGGATAAAGGCGGAGTTTATTTTTGGGTAAAGGGCAAGCAGGGCGGAGAAAAAGTTGGTTTTGGCATAGTTGATAATCAAGGCGGTGATATAAAGAGCCAAACCAAAGTCAATTTGCAAGACTGGGTTGAAGGGCAGACTATCACCAAAGATTGGAAACTGGTAAAGATTCCCTTGAAAAAATTTCCAGATGCGGGCAGGGCTTGGGATGCCAAAAAACAGGCAGAAGTCGTCAAAAATATGCAGTGGAATAAAATTCAGGAGATTCGTTTTTCAGCTGGCAAAGGAGATAATCGCCGCAATGGTCGCCAAGATGACCCTGTGACTATATACTTAGACCAAATCACCTTTACCGAAAACATAGACTGGGTGGATCCGGATTTAAAATGGGATTCCTTCAAAAGCAATACGCCAGACTTGGTTTTGCATGATTTTGAAAATAATCCTGTATTTGAACCATCCACAGGACCAAAATCCAAAATTTATTTTTCAATAGGCAAAGGCAATTTAGATGGCAAATCACTTAATATTTCTAATTATGTGCTAGGCGACTGGGTTGACCTTGTTTATGATTTTGAAAGGCAAAAAGCAAAAAAAGAACTTACTGACTGGACAAAGTACTGGGGCATTATGTTCGATATTTATACGGATAAGGCTTGGCAGGGCATAACAGTTCAAGTGGGAGATAAAGGCAGAGAAATTTTTGTGAGCAGCACCGGAGCGCCGAGAGGCAGAAACACAGTGCTTGTTCCTTTCAGTTCATTCACCAAATTCCCATATTACCAGCCACCCGATGCAATTCAAAACGGAGTTTTAGATTTGGATGGCGTAAAAGTTTTGGATATTAAACCCAGCGGTGAAGGCTCCGAAGGCTCTTTCCAAATAGACAATGTGAGACTTACTAATTTGCACGAAGCCCCGCGTGTCAAAGTTCCAGAAACTGCAAATTTAACAATAAACGGAGATTTGAATAGGGTTATAAATTACAATGTATCAAGCGCAATTTTTGGAATTAACGCAGCTCTTTGGGATGGAGATTTGCTGAAATACGAAACAAAAAATTATGTGAGAAGAATTAACCACGGAGTGGTTCGCTATCCGGGCGGGCTTCGCGCAGACGATGACCATTGGAAAAAGATTTTGGAAGCCAAAGACTGGATGGTTGATACCGATGAATTCCTTGAATGGTGCAATGAAACAGGCACCACTCCCATGTTCACGGCTAATTTTGGCACAGGAACAGCAGAAGAAGCCGCAGACTGGGTTAAGCATACCAACATAACCAAGAAAGCAAACGTTATCTATTGGGAAATAGGCAACGAAATTTACGGAGATTGGCACCCTCAATACGCAAAATACGGTGCAGACAAGGGGCACACCTATGGCAAGCGCGCTCGCGAATTTATTATCGCTATGAAAAAGGTTGACCCAAAAATCAGAGTTGGAGTTTTGGGTGTGATAGACGGCGAATGGAACGAGAACGTTCTCAAGTACACCGCAGATGTTGCCGATGCTTTGATAATTCACCATTATCCTCAGCATTTTGGCGAAGAAAACGATTTTGGCTTGCTCGCTTCTCCCCAAGATTTGGGAAAAATTTTTGGTCGCGTTAGGGAAAGCATCAAAAAATTCTCCCCTAAAAAGGATATTGAAATTTGGCTAACCGAGTGGAATTCGGTTGATTTCAACCCAGGTCCGCAGTCCATATCTTTGGTGAACGGTTTGTTTGTTGCGGATTATCTGGGTATGCTTGCCAAGGTAGGTGCAGGTTCCGCGCAGTATTGGGATATTCACAACGAAATTACCCAATACGGCGGCGATTACGGTTATCTTTCGCGTTCTTACGAAGAGATAATAGGTGGCAACAAACCTCGCCCAAGCTATTACGCCTTTCAAATGGCTTCTGATGGCATTAGAGGCAAACTCGTTGAGAGCAATAGCGGCAGCACCGATTTAACCACTTATTTATCTGTGAATGGCAAAAAGAAAACCTTGCTCGCCATAAACAAAAGCCCCTACACCGCTTTCAATGGCACAATCAAAATTCCTGGTTTTGCCGGCAAAGCAAAGGTAGAGGTTTTGGCTGCTCCAAAGGGGCAAGCCGCGAACAAGGTTATTAAAATTGACCCGCCAAGAGCGAGCAATCAAGATATAAAAGAAGGCAGTGTGCTAACATTCCCGGCACATTCCATAACATTGATCACCATTGAATAGGAAAAGGGAAAGGGTTTTCAAAATCCCGCGATTGTCCAATCTAATTTACCGTGTTCCGTTTGAGAACGCCCGCGTTTATAAAGCAATTCGCCAAGAACTAGCTTGACGGCTTTTTGTTCTATGTACCCGTCAAAATTTGAAAGAATGCTAAATGTTTCTTGCGCTTTTACTTCAAATTTAATAGGCGCAGTAGTTGCCTCGTTCCAAACAATTGTTAAATTTTTTGGAAAATATCTAGGATGATAGGTTTTTTCATTTTCAAGCACAGAAACAGGATAAATGATTTTAGATATATTTTCTTCATGATGAATAGAGTAACCATAAGGAGTGCCGTTTTTGGTTATCCCTGTACGCCCTGCTATAAATGATTTTGGCTGCGGCATACTGAGCGTGAGCATTCTAGTTGCCATTTCAACAGGCTTTTCGTTTTGCCAAACGTGGTCCATATAGCCATATCCGCTTATTTCAAGGGTATCTTCTCCAATGCCCACTCGACCTTTAATTCTGCCATGAGGAATATGCACATACAAACCAAATTTATTTCCATCCACATTGAATACACCATCGCCCGGAACAACTCCGCTCACGGCACTTGTAAATATAACATCTAGGAATTTTTTGCCATTTTTATTGGCAGAAAACAACACGCGGTGCCCTGTGCCTGGTGCTTTTTCCATTAAATAATCGCCATTGTTTATAGAAATGCTATTTGTGCTTTTGTCTTCAACAAACCTATCCGTTGGATATTGTCGTCCCACGCTCTGGCTTTTGCCATTAAAATTCCATATTGAAAAATCGGTGCCTATTTTAAAACCCTGAGTTGGTAAATACATCCAAGTATAATTCACATATATTTTTGTTCCATTATCCAGTACAAAAACATAACTCCACATTTCATTATATTTATCGCCTTTTTGAGGATGCCTAAAAAAATCAGCTACATTTGTTTTTCTTTCTTCACCTACAGGGTTGTTTACAGCAGATATGCCAAGCGAAGCTAGGCATAGGAGGAGTAAAAGCGAGTTTTTTATGAATTTTGTCATATAATTTAAATATAGTAAAGTCACTTCCGCAAAACAAAAATCTGCGTAACTCCCAATCCGCACAAAACTCCGATATACAATATTATTTTATCCCCAAGGCTAAGTGAGAAATTGGGCAATAAAATATAAAGAATTAAAAGCAAAACAGACCATATAGCGCAAGGGATTACTTTTTTTGAATAAAGCCTCAAATGCAGCTTGAAAATATAAATGTTATTCCATATAGATTGCAGTAATATATATGCTAGCGTAGAAAGAGCAGCACCGGGTAAGCCGAAAATTGGGATTAAAAGATAGCTGGCAGCAAAAGCAACACATAGAGAAGCTATATCCATTTTCAATGTGTACAGACTTTTGCCTATTCCGTTAAGCACTGCGGCAGATAACAAAAAGAAACCACCTAGCAAATGCGAAAGCAAAAGTATTCCCAGAGTTTCTGGCTGAACAATAAAATCCTTGCCAGCTATCATGAGAATTTTGTCTGGGAACAGCACTATAAAAAATCCTATAGCTAGTTGTATAAGCGTCACCATATTAACGCAATAAGAGAATACAGGTTTTAAATCGGTTGCTAGCCTTTCCTTGCTCATTCCAGCTATAACTGGTAAGATAATAGGATTATAACTTTGGCGAATTGTACGCAGCCCATTGGAAATAGTAGTCATAACCGCATAAACGCCGGCTTCGCCTGGACCTAGCATCAATAAAATCATCCACACATCAATGCGTATTGAAACCGAAACCACTACTTCTGAAAATCCTCGCGGCACAGAATAAACAAGAAGTTCTCTTGGAATTTTATTCCCAAAAAATTTTAGCGAAAAAGGAAACCTTTTTTTAATCAATGGAATATATATGAGGCAGCCTAAAATATTTGCTATTAAAAGTCCCATAGGCAAGGCATGGGGAATGTTTGCAAAATTCAACACTATGGATAAAAGCGGGGCAAAGGCAAAAACTGCGCACTCGGTTATGAACATTCTGTATTGAGGCTTGCGAATTCCCTCTACCGTTCCGCCAAAAATATGCAAGGCAGCCAAGGGTATAATTGACAAGGCATAGATGGATAATTCTGAAGAGGATAATGCAACAAGGCTTTCGGAATATTTATGCAAACCAAATACAGCACATATAAACATAACTGCGAATATAACAGACGATATGATTAGTGAACGGCTGAGGGATTCGTTAAATCCCAAATGCGCTGGGCGGTTGTTCAATATGTTTTGTGGCAAAAACCAATTTAGCCCTTTATCTAAGCCAAACACGGCAACTCGGCTTAAAGTGAATATCCATAATTGAGTTCCCACAAAAATGCCAAATTCCTCTTTTCCAAAAATTCTTGCCAAAACAATTATGAGTACAGGAGCCACCACTTTAACAGCTGTACCTAAAAAATTGTACAAAGTACTTTTTAGCAGGAATTTTTTATCTATTTCTAAGGACATAATTTTAAACTTCAAAACTCGATTTTTCTGGGAATATAGTTTCAAATGCTTTATTCAATTTTTGTTTTTCTGAGTCAAAATCAATATCATCTTCAAATTCATTAACGCAAATCATCTTGTATTTTTGCTTAACAATGGCTTTGTATATTTGAGTGTTGAGATTTCCATTTTTAAAAATGTCAAATTTTTTTCCCAACACAAAACTTGGACAAAATTCTCCCTTCATAAACTTCCAATAACGAAATAACAAATGGCTCACATCTTCTCTTGCTCTAAATCTATTTTGACTTGTTTTATCCAATAATTGCTCCTCAACTTCCCAAACTTCCTGAAAAGTTTTTTTCAAATATGGCAGAGGCAAATGCGGGTAAACAAATCTTGAAAAAGCTTTCCAGGGATAGAATAAAATGTTGCTGATATTTTGCATTCCATAAATGGGATTATACCATTTCAGCAAGTTATTTTTAATGACCCTTTTTTTATTGAAATGTTTATTTATAGTAAGCACATTGTTAAAATCTATATAGCTGAACAAACCCAAGGGAACAAAATTATTCATTATCGCTTGGTCGCATGGCAAATTGTTTTTGAAAAAATCGGTTTCCTTAACTTTGTTGGTGATGAACATATCATCGCAAAATAGAACGAATTTATCTGCTAGAGATTTAATTCTATGTAAATTTATTTCCACCGCGTTGGAATTGAATACTGGAATGTGTTCTTTTTTTAAGAATTCGTTTTGATTTATGCAATTTAATTTTTCGTGATTTTTGTTTAGCCATTTTGGAAAATGCCCAGGCGTCACTAAATGTATTTTTCTCACCCACGGAGCGTATTTTTCAACGCCTCTAAACCAATATTGCAAGTTATCCCAGCTTCTGTAACGCATAGCAGAAGCGTCTGCATTATAACCTGGAATATATTTACCTTTTTCTATTTGCCAGTCTTTGTCGCTACCGTCCACCCAAAGCTGCACAAAATCAATATCACTCATAGTATGCGAAATATAGTAAATTATTTGATGCGTGGCTGCATTTTATCGTCTCGCAAAAGCGAGCGCAAAATTTTGCTTGTGCCAATTGCACGCTTTCTCCAAGTTGAAGATAAGCTATCAGAGGTTGGTGAAAATCCGTTTTTCCCTATAAAAATTTCTGAGCTTGCAAGCCCGCCTGTTAAAACAAAATCTCTAAAACCTAAAAAATACGCATTCTCAGAAAAGAATAATGCTGGTTGTTCTGCTGGGCGTTCTTCAGTGAGCAAATCATAGCCCCAAAAATGATTTTCGCTTCTAACCTGTGCCAAATCCAAAATTGTAGGTGCAATATCCAACTGCGAAGCAACATCTTCGCGAATTTTTAGTCCTTTGAAAAGATTTGTGTCTGGTGAGAATATGCCTAAAAAAATTTGCGAGGCAGAAACGCCAATTGGCTGCGGATATGCGTAATCAACGGAATCAACAGGGGTATCGTGGTCTCCCAAAATTATTATCACTGTGCGCTCAAAATCGGAGCGGGCTTCGAGGCATTCAAGCAAACGCCCAAATTGGCTATCTGTGTATCGCAAAGCATTTCTGTATCTGATCATTGCGTTATCCGGTTTTGGAGCGAAATTATTTGGATAGCCGTAAAATGGAATGTGAGTTGCTGCCGTGTTATATACCAAAAGATATGGTTTGTCTGTGGGCAAATTCTGGAGCAGGCTAAGTGTTAAATCCATTCCCAAACTGTCTGCGGTTCCTTCTATTTCTGTGTTGCCAATGGTTTTCCAATTATTGAAAAATTTTATCACAAAAGGCAAGGTATGGTCAAAAACAGGGTTAGAAATGGTCATATATGCTCTTGAATAATTGGTTAATAATTCTGGAAAACCCGTGAAATTATTTGAAGCATAAAAACTCGGCACATCTCGGTTTGGGTGCGAAGGAAAACCTAAATAAGTGGCAGTTGTTCCTCTAACGGTTGGATAGCCGCCGCTAAAAGCATTTTTGAACCAAAACCCTCCACCTTTTGCTAGTTTCCATAAATTGGGCGCAAAGGTTGTGTCGCCAGAGAGCATAAGGTTAAAAATTCTGCTTTTATAAGATTCTCCAAACACGAGGATTATATTATATGGAATTTTTGCTCTGTATCCGTGGGTTGGTGCTGTGCGAAATGTGGGAAATTCTTTTGTGTTTGGACGGCGTTCGGAAAATTCTGGTGGGAGAAATGCGTCTAAATCCTTAATATCTTCTTCTGTGGCTTTATAGTTATCCCTAAATCTTTCAAAAATTTCTAAAACGCCTATATGCAAAATTGGAGCGGTTAGAGTGTGTTTACCCAACGTGAAGCGCATATCAACAGTGGCATTTATTATTGGAATCGTTTTAATTCCTCTCGTTCCGCTTAAAAATAATATGAGCGGGATAGCAGAGAGAACTATTCCCGAAATTCCGAGAAAGAGCGGAATTTTAAAGCTCAAAGGTTTTATCTTGCGAACATTTGGAATTAAAATAGCCGTTGCAATGCCACCAACAAACCCTAAAAACAGCAAAGCTAACCACAGAGCGGTTTCCATCGCAGAGCCGCTAAGTATAGAAACGGTAGTGCTATCAAAAATATTTGAGGTGTGAAAATATGTCCGCAAAAATGAATATGAAAGCCGTTGGTGGCTAAAACGCAAAACCTCATAATCAACGGTGGCAACCGCAAAATAAAAACCTAAAAAAATGGCAAGCAAACGGGTTGGAAGCAAAATTCTCTTCCACCACCATTGCCACAATGCAAAAAAGAAAGATATAAAGAGAATTGCCCCATAAGCCATGCAGAGTTGCCAAAGTTCTTTCCCTTTAAAAAGTTCTCGCATTGAAAGCCCAAGAGCGTCTGGCAATGCCCAAAAAAGCGCAAGCATTGCGGTTTGCAGCATCATAGCGGCAATGGTTACGAAAATAATAGGATTCTCTGTTTTACGTATGTTTAAATTTCTTAACATTTTCTTCACATTTGTAAGATAGAAAATACTATATTTGCCATTATGAAAGTCCTATTCGATTTAACTGGGATTCAACCCAGGTCAGATAACATAAAATTTCACGGCGGCGGTTATTATGGCGAAGTGATTTTTTTTGCTCTGCTAAAGAAAACTGGGGATTTTATGGGCATTTATAACAGCAAATCTTACATAAATCCAAAAATTCTGGAATCTGGGATAAAAATTTACGATATAAACGAAATTTCACCGCAAGAAGTTATAGAAAAAGAACATATAGAAACGTTTTACACCCCCTTGTACAGCGAAAGGCAATTAAAAGTTAAAAGATACTTGATGACTTGGCACGGTCTTAGAATGCTTGAAATGGCAGATTGTGGCATAAGCAATTATAATTACTATAATGCCTTTAAAATAAAAGGTCCATTTAAAAATATTTTTAAATGGGCGGTAAAAAAAAAGTATGATAAACAGGCTTATGTTGAAAACGCAGAATACATAACTGTTTCGGAACACTCCAAAGCCTCCATAATTTCATTTTATCCGCATTTGGCAAAAAGCAAAATTGTTGTTTGCTATTCGCCATTTATGGAAGAAAATGAGGCGGGCGATTTGCCGCAGGGAATTTTGCCAAAAACATATTTTCTCTTAACAAGCTCTGCTAGGTGGGAAAAGAATAATTTACGGGCAGTTTGGGCTTTTGATGAATTATTTTCACAGAGAAAAGACATTGATTTTAAGGTTGTTTTGACCGGAGTTGATAAAAGGAGAATTTTTGAAAGGAATTTGAAAAACAGAGATAAATTTATTTTTCTCGGTTATATAAGCCGAGCAGAATTATTATCTCTGCACAAAAACGCTTATGCTTTTATTTATCCATCTTTAAACGAAGGTTTTGGCTATCCGCCAATGGAAAGTATGCGCTATGGAATTCCCGTTGCTGCAAGCGGAACGAGTTCCATTCCAGAAGTTTGCCAAGATGCCGCCATTTATTTTGACCCATATAATTCAAGCGAAATTAAAAACCGCATAATTCAGCTTTTAAACAGAGATATTTATGAAAAATACTGCACCCGTACCGCAGAGCGTTATAAAATTGTGAGCGAAAAGCAAAAATTAGATTTGGAAAAAGCGGCAAATTTCATTTTGGGTGTTGAGGAATAAATTATGCTTAACATATTTAATAAAATGCGAATTGGTATTTTGCTCTCTTTGGTTTTATTATCAATTTTGCTTGCGATTTACATAGGACTTTTAGATGCAAAAATAGTTTCACCCGTTTCTCTTGTCATAAACCTGATTGCACCTTCGTTAATAGGCAGTGCGATATTTTTCATTATGCAAAAAAACTTGAAGAAAACATTTTGGTTCTTTATATTATTTTTTACCTTTGCATATTTTATTCCATATTTTTTTCTTTTTTCAAAAGGGTATAAGGGATATTTGACTTTTTACCACGTAATAGCGAATAAAATGAATAAAATAGACTATGCTACTGGAATTTTTTCTGCAATTTCCATAGTGTTTGCAATTTTTATTCATAAATTTTTGCCATACTTGAAAAATCGTTTGCTAAATATAAAAAATCCGCTTACCAAAGCCCAATCGTCTATGGTATTTTTATTCATTTACCTTTCTTTGATTATATTCTTCTTTTTAGGCTGGTTTAAATATTTCTTTATAGTTCCATTGAAAATTTTGGTTGAGCATATAATGATGCCCTTGGAAGGCGTGTATTTAGACAAATCGCTTTTTATTTCGTTTGCTGCCGAAGTTGTGATTCGCTCTTTGATTTTTTCTATTATTGCATATTTCACGCTTTGCGTTTTTGCAAAAAAACTTGTAATTATAAGTGTTTCAAGTTTTTTATTTTTATTTTCCGTATTTTATTTAGGCTACAACTCTGGCATTTATGAAATTTGGAATAAGGTAGCTGAACCCCCAAGCAATTTCTACGAAGCGAATTACAAAAATCCGTTGAACGAAAAATTTATTTTTCCTGAAAAAAAAAGGAATTTGATAATAATTCAGGTGGAAAGTTTAGAAAATGGATTTTTATTGCCTGATTACGAAAATTTAATGCCAGGTTTAAATTCCTTATTAAAGCAAAACCTCCTTTGCCATAGTGGAAAAATTTGCACTATAGAACAAATGAATGGCACGGGATATACAAAAGCTGCAATAGTTGCCTATACAACTGGACTTCCGTATTTTATTCTCACCGGAGACAGGAATTCAGCAGATTTTGCAAAACATATAGCTTTGGGTGATATTCTAAGCGAAGCAGGTTATAAAAATTATGTGTTGTTCTGTTCAGATAAAACCCTTTCAAATATTGGAAGACTTTTTGAAACGCATGGAAATTTTGAAGTTTTTGATTATTATTATTTTAGAGAAAATAATTATCTCCCGCACAAGAATTATAAATTTAATTGGGGCTTTGAAGATTCGTTGCTCTATAAATTTGCAAAATTAAAGCTAAACGATATTACAAAAAAAGATACCCCATTTTTATTTTATCTGCAAACAATGGATACCCATATGCCTCTTTTTTTGACAGAAGGCAAACCTATAAAATACGGGAGCAAATTAAAAACAGTTTTAGAAGAAATGAGTGTTGAGTTATATGATTTTGTGTTCTGGCTAAAGGAACAAGAATGGTTTGAAAATACCAGCTTGGTTATCTTTGGAGACCATACGTATATGGAATCAATACGGGAGATTACCGAGGCACATAGGGCTCCTCTATACACTTTTTTGAATCTGCCTTTGGCAGAGGAATTGGATTTTAGAGAGAAGAAAATTTCGCATTTTGATATTTTCCCTACGCTTTTACATTCTATAGGGGTCAGTTGGAGCAGTTCTGCGCTTGGGCTTGGAGTTTCGCTTATGAGCAATGATTCAACGCTTTTGGAAAAGTTCGGCAAAGACTCCTTGTCAAAAGCATTAACACAAAACAGTATTTTATATAACTCCTTCTTTCAACCTTGATTAATTATATTTTGCGCCAATTTAGCAAAAGCAGATGTTGGGTGTTCCTCTATCCATTTTAAGTTCAATTGCTGGCGCAAATATTTTTTCTCAACACTGTTATACCAATGTATAATTCTTGTTTGCGGCAATAAAATTTTATCCAAGCGTTTTGCAGAACCATCGCGGAATAAATGCACGCTTATATCGGGTCCCACAGGATAAAAATATGCAGGTGGAAACATTTCCATAATTTCCGAAGATTTATTTCCAGTTGCTTTTTGCATAATATGAGTGCCCAAGCGATAATGTTTCAATTGCTCTTTTTCGTCCATTTCATTTATTGCGGCAAAGGCTTTTTCAAAAAATTCATTCTTAGGCTCCGAACCCAAAATTGCGCCATTGGCACAGAGGGAAAATAATTTTTCCGTAGGTCTGAATATTTGCTCTCCATGCGGAAGATAAACGCACAAAAGCCTCCAAAGAAAACGAATCCAAGCGAGCAAATACAACAAGGGATTTTTGGAGGCGTATAGCTTTTGAGGAAATGCCACCGGCTCAAGCCCGCAAAAACCTTTATATTTAAGCAAATCGTTCCAAGGTTTAACGGTTATTATATCTGTATCTAAATAAACTCCGCCTTGTTTGTACAAAATGGCATAACGCAATAAATTTGTTTTTGATACAGGTTTTTTGAGTAGTTTATACAGATGGCTGCAAATACCCTTGTCTCCTAAATCTGCAAATATGGAATCATCTATTTTTTTTAAAGTGATTCCAGCTTCATTTTTTATCAAATCATAACCTTCTCCGCACATTTCATTTTCTTCGCTTTCTATGTACAAAATAGTTTCTTCTGGTTTTTGAACCTGTTTGGTGGAGAGTATTGCGAGACCAGTTGCAAGTGGCAGTTTATTGCCAAACCATATAAAAAAAACTCTATTGGGAATCATAGAGGGCAATATAGAATTTTTTATATTTTCGTTATGAATATTCTTGTGACCGGCGCAGCCGGATTTATTGGCAATGCGGTGGCAATTGCGTTATTGCAGAGGGGCGATAAAGTTGTGGGTTTGGATAATATGAATAATTATTATTCCGTGGAATTGAAAGAGGCTAGGTTGAAGCGATTGGATTCTGAGATTTACAGGATTGATATTTGCGATAAAGAAAAGTTGGCTAGTGTTTTTAAGGATAACAAAATAGATGCTGTTGTGCATTTGGCGGCACAGGCGGGGGTTCGTTATTCTTTGGAAAATCCGCAGGCTTATATAGATAGCAATATAACCGGGACTTTGAATATTTTTGAATGTTGCAAGGATTTTGGGGTGAAAAATATTGTATTTGCAAGTAGCAGTTCTGTTTATGGAGATAATGCCAAAATTCCTTTTAGCACGGAAGATAGAACAGATAATCCTGTTAGTTTATATGCCGCCACAAAAAAATCTTGCGAATTGATGGCGCAAACATACTCGCATTTATTTGGATTGAACATAACAGGGCTGCGTTATTTCACCGTCTATGGTCCTTGGGGCAGACCAGATATGGCACCTATGTTATTTGCAAAAAATATTTTGGAAGGCAAACCCATAAAAGTTTTCAACAATGGAAATATGAAAAGGGATTTCACATATATAGATGATATCGTTAATGGGACTATTTCGGTGTTGGATATTTGTGGTAATGGGATTTTTAATATTGGGCGTGGTGAGCCTGTTGATTTGATGCGGTTTATTGAGATTTTGGAGAATGAATTGGGGAAAAAAGCGATTAAGGAGTTTTTGCCTATGCAGGCTGGAGATGTGCCTGTCACTTGGGCAGATACTTCTGCGTTGGAAAAAGCTACGGGATATCGCCCTAAAATATCTTTGGAAACAGGCATTAAGAATTTTGCCGAGTGGTATTTGGAGTTTTCACACAATTGACAATGAACTTGTATAAGCATCCATCAGACATTCGTTTATATCTTTTTGAGTTAGATGCAAGTAGTTTATGGAATCTGCTGCGCTTTCCATATCGCCGTGTTCAATAACGGAAATTATGTTGAGCAATAACCCCATAGCTCCTTCTCCGTCTAGCAATGCCTTTGAGATTTCTGGGTCAAGTGAAATTTGCTCAAGTATGTTTTCAAATGATGTTTCGTAAAGAGCGTCTAAATGGCTTATTAAACCCATTAAATATGCTTTTTCAGCTCTATCGGTTGGCCATTTCAGCCTTTTTGCCACTCCTCCAAAAAAGCTGGCGCGCATCATTGCATTTATCAAAAGCGGAGAACGGTCAAGGCTTATCTCTTTATTGGTGTCGTAAGCTAGAATTAAAAGCCATCGTTTTAGCTTGGTAATTCCAAGCATGGTTAAGGCGTGTTTAATGTTTTTTATTTCGGTGCGCATTCCAAAATGCGCCGAGTTCAAATATTTTAGCAAATTCACGGTTAAGTCGGGATATTTTTTGAACTCCTGTTCCAAAACGCCTAAATCTTGGTCTAAATAATTGCCGGATATACGATTGAGAACGTGCAAAGCCCCCATCGTATCTATTTTCATTTTGATGGTTGTTTTCGCTTCTGATTTTGCAAAAAAAAAGCCCTGATGAAGATCCGAACCTACTTTATTGCTATGCTTAAAATCAGACATTGTTTCTAAGCCTTCTGATATAACCTGAATTTTATATTTATGAAAAAGATCTACTAGTTTGGAATAAATTTCAGATTCTTTGAATTTTGGATATTCTAGTTTGCAAAAACTGAGGCATGGAATAATGGGTGAAATGAGCGCGGAGTTTTCTTTGTTGAGGTCAAAATCGTCTAGTGCAATTTTAAAACCTTTTTCGTACAACTCTTTAACGGCTTGAACAGCTTTACTGTCAACCAATATTGTTGGCAAAATTTCCATAACAAACATTTCTGGATTTAGCTTACTCGGAGCTTCACTGAGCAAAAAATCATAATCACACTTAAAAAATGCTTGGGCTTTTCCTTTCATCTTTTCTAATCCGGGATTATTCAGTATATTGTCTATAAGAAATTTAGTGTTCATATTGTAGTCAATATTGCCTTTAAACAAGAATTCATAAGCGAATAATTCTTTTTTATTGTTAATTATAGGCTGCCTTGTTATGCAAAGTTCACTATTCATTTGTTTGTCCTCTTTTCACTTATTAAAATATAGTAATTAATTCCATCCAGCAAAGCAAGCCAAGATGCCTCAATAATATTGGTGCTAACACCTGCGGTATGCCAGCTCTTTTTGCCATCTCCGAATGTAATCCAAGCTCGAACATAGGCATCTGTTCCAACCTTGCTGCCCAAGACACGCACTTTGTAATCATCTAGTTTCACAGCGGCAATGCTTGGAAAATGCTCAATTAAAGCCTTGCGGAGCGCTATATCCAAAGCGTTTACAGGACCATCGCCTTCGCTCACCTCGTGCATTATTTTATTGCCTATTTGCAATTTAACAGAGGCTTCGGAAACGTGAAGCCCATCTTCTCCCATATCTTCTATTACACGGTAGCCAAGAGGTTTGAATTTATCTTTGTAAAGACCGAGATGGCGGCGAGAGAGCATTTCAAAGCTAGCTCCGGCGGTATCAAATGCAAAACCTTGATTTTCTTTATGTTTTACAATTTCTAAGAGTTCTGCCACAATCGGTGATTTTTTATTTATGTTGGGTAAAATTTTAGAGAGTTTTTCTGCAATCAGCGCGCCTCCGGCTTGGTCGCTGGTTATGAGTTCCCTTGTGTTTCCAACCGCTTCGGGGTTAATGTGCTCAAAGCTATGTGAAACTTTCAGTACGCCATCTATATGCGCTCCGCCTTTGTGGGCAAAGGCTGTTTCGCCTACATAAGGAGCGCGAATATCGCTTTGCGCATTTGCCACTTCGTCAACGGCAAGGCTAAAATAACGCAATCGGGGCAAATTGTTTTTGCATTTCAAATTATAGCCCATTTTCAAGCAGAGGTCGGCAGCAATGGTTATTAGGTTTGCGTTTCCGCATCGTTCACCATAACCGTTTATAACACCCTGAATGTGAATAGCCCCAGCAGCAACAGCACTCAGCGAATTTGCAACTGCGAGACCAGTGTCGTTGTGGCAGTGTATTCCAATTTTGCAATTCACATTTTTAAGAACATCCTTAACAATTTTTTCAATTTCCCAAGGAAGAGTGCCTCCATTGGTATCGCAAAGAACAATGTATTCCGCCTTGGCTTTTTCCGCTCTTTTTATGGTTTTCAAGGCATATTCTGGATTAGCTTTGTAGCCATCAAAAAAATGCTCCGCATCGTAAATCACCTGTTCTGAATGTTTTTTCAAAAACTCTATGGAAGAACTTATCATATCCAAGTTTTCTTCCAATTCGGTGCGAATAACCTTGCTCACGTGTATATCCCAAGATTTTCCGAATATGGTTTTAACAGGAGCCTCGCTTTTAACCAAATATTGCAATATGGTATCTTGTCCGGCTTTGATTTTAGGTCGCCTTGTGCTGCCGAATGCGGCAATTTTTGAATTTGAAATATGCTCCTTGCGAATTACTTTAAAAAATTTCTCATCTGTGGGGTTGCCTTTGTTGGGCCAACCACCTTCAATGTAATCCACGCCAAAATCGTTTAGCAAATGCGCAACTCTAATCTTATCGTTAAGGGAAAAATTTATCCCTCTGGCTTGGTTGCCGTCTCGCAGGGTGGTGTCGTAGAGTGATAGTGACATTAGTGGTAATATAGTATTTTTCTACATTAAGTTGTAATGGTCAAACTGTTGCGTTATATAGACTGGTCGGAGCTTTCTGGTTTGCTCGTGGGAGCGGTGATTGCCGTTGTTGTATGCGTTTCGGTATTCATTCTTGTGTCTAAATTGCAGCAAGATGGCGTTCTTGGGAAAAAGGAATACAATCTTTATTGCGATTTGGTTTCTGGGCAGGGGCTTCGCAAGGGCACAAATGTGCAAATTAACGGAGTTGATATAGGAGATGTTGAAGAAATTTCGCTCACCGAAAGCGGTCTTGTTAGGTTAAAATTAATCCTAGATGTGAAATACAAACGCTGGATTACAAATAAATCCATTGTATATGCCACTCGCGACCAGAATATAATATCTGAGAGAGTTGTAAATATCGACATTTCGCAGGTTGGCAATAAAGTTTTATCTGATGGAGATTATTTAATAGCAGGCACAGCACAAGATATTGAAACAGTTTTAAAAACCGCCAACGAACTTATAGACCGCATAGGCAAGCTAGTTGTGGCGGCAGATTCGCTTTTGAAAAATGTTGTGGACACAAATACATCTGTTGGCGCATTGCTCGGTTCTCGTATTTTATATAACCAGTTAGATTATGCAACGAGAAAATTAAATGGCTTGCTGGTAGATGCAGATGGAGTGGTTTTTAGAATAGATGATGTGTTTAAAACCTTAAACGGAGGCATACCAAAAGCCTCGGCTTTTGCCGATACCATAACCACAAGCTTTACGGGATTGGTGGGCAATTTGAATCAATTAACCAATAGGGCATCTGTTTTAATGAACTCGCTAGATACCACATTGCGCGATGTGGGCAATATGGTTAACAGCTTGAACACAGTAATGGGAACAACAGGCAATATAATCTCAGACGGTTCGCAAACCATCAACAAGGCAGACGACTTTATAGGCGGACTCTCAAAATCCTGGTTCTTGCGCGGCAACATTCCCAAAAAAGATTCCATACCTCTACTGGAGGACACATGGTAAAAATCCTGTTAAGCCTGTTAATCCTGTTAATCGGAGTTCAGACAACTTTTGCCGCCTCTGGTGATTATGCGTATCAAGCAAAAAAATATTTTTCGCAGGGACGCTATAGCACGGCATACAGCCAATATGAGCTTGCCCTTAAAGAAGCAAGAAAAGAAGCGGACTTGGTTGCAGAAGGCAGAATTCTAATATCTATGGCAACGCTTGCAACTCATGCTATGGAATACGAAGAAGCAAAAAAAATGTTTGAAAGGGTGAGGATAAATTCCTTGGACGAGAAAAGCAGGGAAGATTTTTACAAAGCATATATGGAATTCTACAATTTGCAAGGCGAATATGGAAACGCATTTTCGATAGCGAGCAAAAATTCTTTTAAAAAAGCTTCTACCGTATTTTGGGGCGAAGCCGCCGTAGCTGCCGCAGGGAGCAAAAACAACAGCGAAGCAGATTCTTACATAAAAAAAATAAGCAAATGCAGCTCTCCGGGGCAATTGGCTTTCTACAAGGCGAGGGTGGCAGATTTAAAAGGGGAAAACGCCAGGGAACTTTACGAAAATGCCTTAAAGCTTTCAATAGAAAAAAAACAATATTATACATCAGCTGCAATTTTGCTTCGCTTGGCAGAAATAACAGGAAATAATGATTATGCCGCAAGAAGCGCAGCGGTTTTTAGCGAACTTGGGCTTGCAAAGCCTTTTCAAAAAGCAAACGAGGCTGCGAAATGAATTACAAAGACCTATCACTAGTTCCAGAAAAATCAATTAAGCCCCTAAGCGTAAATGAGCTATTGAAAATGCACGGAGCAGAACTTAAACTGTATTTGAAAAATGAAACCGCAGATTCAGAAATAACAAGCGTGGATTTGCATAGACCAGGTCTTGCGCTCTCTGGATTTTTTGGCGATTATGCGAATGAGCATATACAGCTTTTAGGGCACACGGAATGGAATTATTTGGAATCTGTGGGAGAAGGCAATAGGGAGCAAATTTTTTCAAGGCTTTCAAATTATAAATCGCCGCTTTGGATTTTAACGCACGGGCTTGAACCTCACAGAGAACTTGTGGAAATGTGCAAAAAAACAAATACCCCTCTTGTGATAACGGATTTGCCAACCATAAATTTTGCAAGACCATTGCAAAGGCATTTGGAAAATTATTTTGCGCGAAAAATTTTTCTGCACGGTAGCATGATAGATATTTATGGAGTTGGCGTATTGTTCATAGGAGATTCCGGTGTTGGAAAATCGGAATGCGTTATGGATTTGGTTGAACGCGGACATTGCCTTGTTGGAGACGATGCCATAGATTTAAGACGCATAGGCAATTTGATTTTTGGAGCAGGAACGCAGGGCTTTAACCACTATATTGAAATCAGAGGCATTGGCATTGTGGATGTTCGCTCAATGTTTGGAGTGAAATCTGTTAGAACAGAAAAACGCCTAGATATTATTTTGGAACTTCAAAAAGGGGATGTTGCCGAGCAATACAACCGCACTGGATTAGACACAATTATGAATAAAATTTTTGGGTTAGATATTCCTCACGTTGTTATTCCAGTTTTGCCCGGCAAAAATATTGCGGTTATATCTGAAGTGGTTGCAATGGACCATTTGCTGAAAAAAGAGGGAATTAACAGTTCTCAAGACATAAACGAATATTTGCTAACAAAAATAAAGCAAAAAACGGAGAGCAAAGGTGTCTAAAAAAATTCCTTGGCTATATTATAGCATTATTTTTTCTCTGTTGCTGCTGCTCTTTAGCTCTTGGTTCTTTTTTCATCCAAACAGCCCGTGGCATTCTCGCAATCATTATATTGTGGCATTTGAGGAAATTGGCAATTTGAAAATAGGCAATAACGTAAAAGTGAATGGACTCACAAGAGGCTATGTGGAAAAATTTGAGTTGACAGATTCTTGCGTATGGACTAAGCTCGCTGTGCTTTCCAAAGTGAAAATCCCAATAAACTCGGAATTTCGCTTGGTTAATGTGGGGTTAATGGGAGAGAGAGTTGTTGAAATAACGCTTGGAGATGCAAAAAAATATTATGCGAGCAATTCTCTCATCAAAGGCAATTTTGATGCTGGCAGCACAACTGTTGGGGAGCTTGCCATAGATATATTAAAAGAGGCAAGCGATATGGTTGATGTTGTAAGTGACCTTGCCGATACTTTATTTTCTGAGCAAAAAATGAAAGACTACAAAAGATTAACAGAAAAAGGAAAAAAATTAGGAAACAAAGTTTCGCATTTTGCTTCTTCCTCAGAACGTTCAGCGAAGGCTTCAATAGATTCTTTGGTAGAGGCAAAGGATAAACTCGCAGAACTTTTGGATAAGATAAAGCCGAATATGGATGGAGCCATTAAAAATGCAGATTTACTCGGTGAAAATTTTGCAAATTTGGAAAAATCTTTGGAAGCGGTTAAAAACAATATTTCTTCCATTGCAGACATTTTGGAAAGCGGAGATAATACCATTTCACTTGCTCTGGATAAAAATCAGCAAGGTGATTTGAGGCGCGAAATACGGAAAATTCTTGGCGATGCAGAAGGTTTAATGGAAAGAGTAAAAAGCCGAGGTTTGGATCTAAATGTAACTATTTGGAAGTAGCTATGGGAAAAATTTTATTGATAAGCGGCATTATATTTATTTTTGCGGGTTGCACTAAAACCGAAGAGGAAGGCGTTCCTTGGGAATCCAAGGAGCATCCTGTTATGCTTTTTTCAGATACAACGGTTTTGGATTTATACGAGGGAAATAGGCTTGCCTGGAAGGTGAAAACGGCATATTTGGAACGCTGGGGCGGTTCGGATAGCATTTTTGTGAAACCCATTTTTGCAGATATTTACGATTCTGTGGGAGAAAAAGCGGCATTTTTGCGGGCGGATTCTGGAAACTTGAATATGCGCATGACTTTTGTGAGGGCTTATGGCAGGGTTTACGCTCTTTCCCCCAAAGGCGCGGCTGTTAGGGCAGATTCCCTTTTGTGGCTAAAAGCAGACGATAAAATTCGCACGGATGGTCCAGTGCGCGTTGTTGGCGAAACCGGAGATGTTTTGCAAGGCTTTGGTTTTATATCAGATTCCAAATTGGAAAACTGGAGTATTCGCTCAAAAGTAACCGGAATTTTTCAAGATGCGGCAAAAAGGATAAAAGAAGAGGACAGCAAATTGGTACCACCTGAAGAAACTCCAAACCCAACACCCCCAGAAGAAAGCTCAAGCTCCACACCCTAGCGAGTTTTATTTTCCTTTTTAGGAAACCATCCTTTCTCCACTCTTTTTCTCTGATGAAAAAGCTCGCCTATAGACCAAAACGAAGAAAATGCAAAAACTCCGCATAAAGATGAAAAAATGGCATTATGAAAAAACAAGGCGGCAATAATCCCAAGAATTCCAAGCAATAAAAACACCCACCAGCACTTTACGCCAAAATGATATTCCCCTTTTATCACCAAAGGATGAAAAAATCCGATGAGCAAGAATGTTGCAAACCCGATGATGACTCCCGTTAAATTGTACGTTTCTATAAACTGCATTTTGTTTCCTTGCGGTTGAATTTAGAAAAGTTTTTTAGGGTAAAGCAATTCTTTAACCTTGTCTTTGTCAAGGGAGTTTCCAGAAAGCCAGACTTGGGGTATTATAAAACGGCTATTGTTGCATCAATGGCGTTAATCTATAAATCAAGAAAGCATAATTTTGTATATTTTCAATAGAACTATAACTAGAGGCTTTATTATGCTTGCAACAACAAAAATGGAAATTGCTAAAACTGATACCCGCAATAAAGAAGTGGTAATGCAATGGCTTGCCAATGAAGTTGAATCTGGCAGACTTATACCACCAGAGAAAAAATTTGATATTGGAGGTATAGATATTTCAAAAGATAAACGAATTGAACGTGAAACTTGGTGGCCGGCTTTCATTGGAAGATAGGCTTTTTGAACTAGACAAATTTTTGAAAGATATTTTTTACAGACGAATTGATGATGTGTTTAAAGAGCCTTATGCAAATTATGCAAGTATTGCTAATTGTAAAAGTTTGGATGCTATTCATATAGCTACGGCTTTAGATATCAGGGATAGTAGCAATTGCGAAGTTCATATTTGCAGTTTTGATAAGAATATAATTACCCTTGCGGAGCAATTTGGGTTTATTTGTGTGGGTAAAGATCTTTTTGAGCATTTTTGTGCAAACGAACTTTGAGCGGTTGGCTACCCCATTTTAACCTTGTCTTTGCCAAGTTGCAGCATCAATGGCGTTAATGTCGTAATCTGCCTACTTTTCTATTTTCTTGTACAACTGGCATCTTATTGATTATTTTTGATTGTAATAAGGTCAAAAAACATCTTTCGGGTTTCTAACCTTGTAATCTCTTTTATGTTTCCTCTGAACATATTCAATTCAAGTGTTTCATCTTTTATCAGAAATTCAAAGTTGTTGTATTCCTGATAAAACCTTATTACATCTGCCTCATTGTAAGCATCAACAATAAGAAATCTACAACCTGTTTTGTTGGTTTCACTTGCAATCCATTCTTTTATAAATGTTATAACCTGTGTTCCTATTCCGATTTCATCTTTGCTTTGTCTTCTGTATTTTATGTTTGTTCCTAATCTTCCAATAAGTACTGAGGGATAACTTTGAATTTTTTCTTTTTCCTCTGGGAAGCGTTTTATCATTCTTGCTTTATCTTCTTTTGCTCCTTGAAAAGCATTCTTTTTTATAGAGTCGTTTGATATTGTGAAAATGCAGACAATGTCTTTTTCATAAGTAAAGCAATAACTTTTTGTCATCATTTGCTTTTCATATTTGTAGTAATCATTATCTTCGTAGAAGAATCTGTTCATATCTTCTTTTCCGCAGTCTAACTTTTCAAAGGTAGCCGCAACCTCTGCATTATATCTGCGTAATTTGCAATCTTTGAGGTCTATCACCGTATTCTTACCACTCGGCTTTTTCTAAAATCGCCTTCATTTTTTCGTGGTTTTCTTTGGAATAGTATTTCCCAGCCACATATTTTTCGTTATATGCGACTTTTTCCGCGAAATCTATCGCTGCTTGCCCTTCTAAGACGGGAACTGGATGAATTGCCATAGCCATAAGTAAGAATATAGTAAAATGAAGAGTAGCCTATGGGTGAGGATTGGGTATGTGCTACCCCATTTGGGAAAATTTTTTTAGGATAAAGCAATTCTTTAACCTTGTCTTTGCCAAGGGAGTTTCCAGAGAGCCAGACTTGGGGGTATTATATTTTCTATATTATCCCTAGAGGTATTTATGGCAGTTAGAGTTAAACCTATTCAGGCAACGGTTATTCGGGATAAGAAAATTGTCCGGCAGGTTATTGCAGAAATTCGTTGCAAACTTTCCGCCAAAAAATTGGAAAGGTTGGAAAGAGAGGCGGAATTAGTTATGGGTATGGTTAAATAATCTATGCCTAACCGCAGGGTAATCACAAACAAAAATGGATGGAATTATTTTCAATTAGAAAGGCTTTTATCTAAAGAGCAATTAAATGGCTTTAATTGTTCGGTTGCAGAGTACAACGATTATCTCAATATAGATGCGTTTCGTTCTTGGAAAGACCATATTGCTTTTACATTGTTGTTGCGAGAAAAAGAAACTAATGCCATATCTGCTTATATGTCGCTTATAGCAGATGCGATTAAAATATCTGTATCTGAGAAAGAAGCGCATAATTTGCAATATCCGTTTAAGACAATTCCTGCAATGAAGATAGCTAAATTAGCGGTAGATATAGTTGCCGCAGAAAAATATAAAGGGATAGGTTCGTTTATGATACATATTGCAAAGTCATTTGCTATTTCGTGCAATAAACGTTATATGGCTTGCCGTTTTCTTTCCGTAGATGCCTATATTGAGCATAACGCAAATGTTTTGGATTTTTACAAGAAAAACGGATTTTTGGCAAACGAGGAATTTGTTAATAAAAATCGTAAGACTATAAGTATGAGAAAAGATATTTATAATTGAGTTGCTATAATATGTAGCTCAATTCGTTTAACATAATAATTTCGTTATTTCCTATTCTTTATTTTTGATTTCTCAACTTTGCACGATACATCATTTGACTTTAAAAATTCATTAAATTCATCAATATTTGTTTTGCAATTTGGTCCTAAGATAACTTCTTTTATAGGTTGTTTATACCAAATCTTGTCCATTTTTAGTTCCATATATTTTCTTATTACACCAGACATAACTTTAAATTCAGGTGGACTGTCTAAGTTTAGAGTTCCTGCTGGTTTTATTATCGCATTATAGAAATCTGATAAGTTGTTTATACCTAGCTTGCTTTCAAAGAGATTTTTATATAATTGAAATTGACTTCTGCAAAAAAGCATTCTTGTTTCAGATTCATCTATGTAATTTTCTATTTTCAATTTAGGTTTGAAACAAGATATTGCAGATATATATGTTAGTTCTCTCAAACGATTTTTATTTTCTTCTGAAGAAGCGTCTATGAATGCCTCAAAAAGATCTTTTGCATTAGTTCTTTCTGAATTTATATAACGTAGCTTTTCGTCTAAATATTTTTTTATTTCTTTTTCTTTTTGATTGTCTTTATAAATTACTTTTAGAAAATAGAAGTAACCGAAAAATGAACTAATCTGTAAAGTGTTATTAAAAACCTTAGTATCTATTCCAAAACACACTCCTTTGTCATTATCTGCATATTTATTGAAATGCAAGGCACTGTCTCTTTTATGTGTACATGATAGTGAATAAAATTCTTCTTGCCTAGAATTATTTGGTTTGATACTTTTATATTTTTCTTCTTTCAAAACATTATCAATTATCTCTTTAGCCTTAGTAGTTTCATCAAGGTCATTGCTTGAATCTAAAGAAAAAAGCCAAAAGGATTTTGTTGTTATTATTGAGTGGAAGGCTTCCAAGCTGCAATAATGGTAAATGATATTTTCGGTTTTCATTTTGCCTCTACTTCTTTTGTTTGAATTGAATCCTGATAAATCTTTAATTGCATCGGCATAACATAAACCGTATCTTTCTTCGTAGAACAAAATGAATTATTCTCGGATGCGGGTTGTTTATGAAAAGTTGCGGCACATAGATACAGTACAAGTACGGTTAGTATAACCAAAGTGATTGTAATGTTTTTTAACCAAATTTTACTAGGGTCAGGATATAATTCCCTAATAGTTTTGGTTATTTCCTTAACTGCCTCTAAATTTACATCTGGCATTTTATTCTTCTCCTCTTTTGAAAAATTTTGGTTTCTTGTTATTGCTAAGTCCTTTGCCAAACCACAAGAATACAAACACTATTAAACCTAAAATAAGGATATATGACACAAAAACAAAAATATTGTAAGCCCAAAAACTATGGATTGTTTTAAATCCTAAAAAAATCCAAGCAATAAAGGAAAACAAACTTACAAGTTCATTTATTTTAGATACTGACCAAGTTCCATTATCACTAACGGTTTTATATAATGGGCCTGTTATGCCGTTTTCAAGTTCATCCACGTGATTTTCCCAGTTTTTCTGCCATTGCTTGCTTCCTTTATTTGACAAATACCACGCAAAAGCGGTTAAAAATCCCAAGCAAGTTACTACAACTATGATTTCTGGATTTTTGCAAAGATATTCATTGTTTTCTGCCGTAATGGAATAGAAATATCCAGCATAAACAGATGCTTGAAACAGCCAATAATAGCTTGCCCTTGTCCAATAATTGCTTATTTCAAATTTGCGATTCTCATTGGCTATTTCGTAGGCTTTTTTGTGAATTTCTTCGGCTTTATCAGGGATAGCAGAACTATTCATAAAAGAGTTTTTATATTCTTCTTCACTTATTTCACGCATTTTTTTCTCCAGTTTGATTAAGTTTTAAAATGATCATTTTGCAATGTTTTTTTCATAATCTACTCCTTGTCATAATCCCTTAGTAGCCGCCTATCCAGCGAGTCAAATGCGTGGCTTCTTTCAACTGGTATGTCATTATACTCATTTTTATCCAAATATCCTTTAATCGCATTTACTTGTTCTTCATTGCAAGCTGGACCTAGCATTATAGAGGATACTATGTTTTTGTTAAAAGTTTTATATCCAACTTCCCTAACTTTATCATCACAAAATTCTGTTTCCAAAGGTTGAAGATTGCTTTCAAGCGTGGTAATTCTCGC